>SKEY01000563.1_pt1 | contig 58045 bp, 57 predicted proteins | sample 4843871 | NCBI WGS metagenome assembly SKEY01 (sample SAMN11008797, study PRJNA524170) | human gut metagenome | biome: Human fecal sample; material: Feces; isolation source: fecal sample from pouch patient p36 | host: Homo sapiens | place: Israel: Tel-Aviv | collected 2016-12-04
ATAACCGCCCCGGTAAATATCCCGGAGCTGGCCCGGCGGGTTCTGTTCTTTGTGGAATGAAACGAGCCTACATATCCAAACATCTGCCTCCACAGCGGGGAAAAGAAAAAAACCGCTGACGGGCAGAGGATTTCTTGCGCTTTCCTGTATCACTGACGGATACGGCGGTTTTGAGTAGATCAAGGCCGCCGTTTCTTTTTGCTAAAAAGCAGACCTCCAGATGACCCTCAGCAATCAGCATGGGCGGTGTATAGGAGGATACCGCCATGTCTGCAATATTCATTTGTAATAGCTATGACATATATCAATTAAAAAAAGCATAGGCCCTCCTCCGGGATATTATAGTTATCTATCAGTATTATCAATCCATATAAATCAGCATAATCATGGTGTTTTTTGTTGCGCCAGTTTCTCATTGCGAGAAGCTGGCGTTTCTTATTGTCGATTTTTAGGGAAACCTCCCGATGTGTACCGCTGCCGGTCCCCGCCTCCATTCGATTCACCCGTCAACCACGCCTGAATCGAAATGGAGGAAAACTATGGGATTTCACTATGGATACGAAAAAAGGAAGTTTGATGCAGAATGGACCCGGCTGGAACAGGAATACCGCGCAGCCGGTATGGACGATAGGCAGATCGCGGCCATGAAGGAATATGACTGGACCTGGTTTTGCAGCCAGCGGACCTATCAGAACCGCGTACAGGCCCTTCCCAGCGAACAGTGTGAGGACGAGAGCGAGCAGTCCTGCCTGTTCCGAAAATTTGAATCCCTGTCCTGCACCTGGGACACCGGCGATGTGGATTCCCGGCGGTTTGGCTGGCTGTCCTCCCTGGAGGATGAACTGCTGTACCGGCGGCTCTGCAAATTGCCGGAGGACGATCTGGAACTGCTGACCCTGCTCATTGTGGACGGATACCGGCAGGCCGATGTCGCAAGGCTGTGGAACTGTTCCCGGAGCGCAATCACACAGCGAATAAATAAAATCAAGATTTTTTTGAAAAAGGCTTAACAAATCGCCTTTCCCAATGCCTACACATTGAAGGGACAAGTCCTCTTGCCCCTCATTGCAGCTTGACAACTGAATATACGGCATAACAGGTACATAACCCGTATCGAAGCGGAAAAGGCGCGCCGCCAGGACGGTTGCTTGCAGGAGGTGATGACAGACAGGCAATCCGAGCGATCTACGTCCAGCCTTAAACCCGGAGATGGCGTTCCGGGCGCGATGATGGTGCGGGGGCTTAAAGATACTTCCTCACGGCCCGCCAAAGACTTGGGGGGAACCCTGCGGCGCGCGAGAAAAACGGCGCTGCGGAGTTATGACAGCTCTGCCGGGAGCGGCCTGTTATGTCCCCATCGTCAGGGGGCGTGGCAAATATGACGAACCATCCAAACAGAATTGCAGCAGCCGTACCGGACGGTATCCAGCGGCAACCGCCGCCCTTATCTTTCGATACGGCTGCTTTTTAACCATAGAGTAAAAACAATTTTTGAACGGAGGTGCGTCTTTATGACCAAACAGACAACCCCGACAAGCTCCTACAAAGAGGTGCGGATCGGGAAAACAATTTATCGCGTCACCAGCTTTTTTTCGGGAGAAAAGGACCTGGGAAAGACGCTGGAACAGCTGGCAGTCAGACGCGCCATGTCGGAAGCCATTCCAGCTGCCAGCGGTTCCAAATAACAGAAAGCCTCGCGGCCTGCCGTATCATTGCGCGGCGGTGGATTCTCCGGTAAGATATTCATGCAGGGTAAAACCTGCGGAGCCATTTTGCCGCACGAGGTATGGATTCTGAGATGGTCGGGAGGTAAAAGAAAGATGATGGATACAACATACAACGTGGGCATCTACTGCCGGTTAAGCAACGACGATGAACGTGACGGGGAATCGGTCAGCATTGAGAACCAGAAGCTGCTGCTTCAAAACTATGTCAGGCAGCGCGGCTGGAATGAGGTCGATGTCTATATCGACGACGGATACTCCGGCACGAACTTCAACCGCCCAGGCGTCAGGCGGTTAATTGAGGACGCAAAGGCAAAGCGGATCAATGTGATTCTGGTGAAGGACCTTTCCCGTTTTGGCCGCAACTACATCGAATTTGGGCAATATACGGATTACCTGTTCCCCTCTCTTGGATGCCGGTTCATCGCGCTGAACAACGGCATTGACACCATGAGTGACAACGGAAGCACCGATGTCATGTGCTTTTTGAACTTATTTAATGAGTTTTACAGCCGGGACACCAGCAAGAAGGTCAAGGCGGTCAAGAGGGCCTGTGCCGAAAACGGAAAATTCATGGGAACCTACCCCGCCTATGGCTACCGGCGCGACCCGCTGGATAAGCACCATCTGGTGATTGACGAGGAAACCGCGCCGGTTGTCCGCCGTATCTTTGAGATGCGGGCATCAGGCATGGGATTTCACGCCATCGCGGTGGCGCTCAATGAAGAAGGGATTCAGCCGCCCGGTGTGCTGTACTACCAGCGCAAGGGCCAGAGCGACCCCCGCAGGGTCAACCACAAGTGGGCCGACCAGACGGTAAAAAACATGGTCCGCAACGAGGTCTACATCGGGAACATGGTACAGGGCAAAAGCGGCACACTCTCCTATAAATCCCGCAAGCTCGTCAATAAATCGGAGGACGAGTGGATTCGGGTGGAGGGGACCCACGAGGCCATTATTTCGCGGGAACTGTGGGATACCGTAGCCAGTATCGGAAAAAAGAAGGTGCGAAAAAGCACTCCGTCCGATGGCTGCAAGAGCATCTTCACCGGACTTGTGTACTGCGCCGACTGCGGTTTCAAAATGCGGAACCATATCGAAAAATTCACCTATAAGGATGGCAGGCCGGGACGGTACAGCTCTTTCATCTGCGGCAACTACTCCCGCAGCGGAAGGGGCGCGTGTACCATCCACACCATCTATGAAACAGTGCTGACCCAGCTGGTATTGGAGGACATCCGGGAAAAGGCCCGCTTTGCGGAATATGACCCGGACCGGCTGATGGGCGAGATTCTCCGGCTGAAGGAGAAGGAATCCCACACCCGGCTTTTCTCCTATGAGCAGGAATTAAAATCCTCCTTAGCCCGTATTTCCGATTTGGAGCGCCTGATGCAGAATCTCTACGAGGACAAATGCACCGGCTCCATCCCGCAGACGGTATTTCAGACCCTGATGCAGAAATACGAAGCGGAACGGGCAGAAAAGGCGGAGGCAATCCCGGAACTGGAAAGGAAAGTCCGGGCGCACCTGGAAAACCAGGTGGATACCGACCGCTGGCTGGAAATTATCCGGCGCTATACGGAAATCTCGGAACTGGACGAAACCATTCTCTTTGAACTGGTAGACCGGATCGAGGTTGGCGATACCCAGAAGGTCAACGGGCAGCGGATTTGTGAGGTCAAGGTGTACTACCGCTATGTCGGGAATGTGGACGGGGCGCTGGCACAGGAAAGGGGGCAGGATTATGGCGAAGCAATATAAAGTCGGTATCTACTGCCGCCTGAGTGTGGATGACGCTTCCAATTCCGCAAAAGCGAAGGGCTATATTCCCAGCGATGAATCGGTGAGCATTGAGAACCAATATGAAATCCTCTCCAAATTCGTCATGCTCAACGGCTGGATCGAGGTCAAGACCTATCAGGACGATGGGTACAGCGGGGGCAACTTCCAGCGGCCCGGATTTTTGGAAATGCTGGAGGACGCAAGGCATGGCCTGATTAACCTGATTCTGGTAAAGGACCTTTCCCGCCTGGGCAGGGATTTTGTGGAGGTGGGCCGTTATACGGACGTCATTTTCCCCTCCCTCGGATGTCGGTTCGTGTCGGTTCTGGACTGCCTGGACAGCGAGGGGGACAACACCGATATGCTGCACTTCCGCAGTCTGATGAATGACTATCATCTCAAGGACCTGTCCAGCAAGGTCAAGTCAGTGCTTCATGCCAAGAAGAAAAGCGGCCAGTATCTTGCCGCCTACGCTCCCTACGGATACCGCAAGAGCGAGGAGGACAGACACAAGCTGGTGATTGACGGGGAATCCGCCGCTGTTGTGCGGCAGATATTCCAGATGCGTCAGTCCGGCATGGCCTATGGGAAAATCGCCGCCGCCCTGAATGAGAAAGGGATTCTCCCTCCCCGCTGGTACTGGGCGGTCCATTACGGAAATGGCAGCTGCAAGTATTCCCGGCTGTGGGCTTACGCAACCGTCCGAAGCCTTCTGAACGATGATATTTATGTCGGTACGCTCACACAGAACTGTACCGGCTCCCGTTCCTATAAAGACAAGACAATGATAAGGAAACCAGAATCAGAATGGATTTCCCATGAGGGCGCGCACGAGGCAATTATCGGGCCGGAGCTGTGGGAGGCTGTCCAGAAAATCAATCAGGCGGCGAAACAGATTTCCGCTAACAATACGCCGCCCCAAGCATCTCTGTTTACCGGAAAGCTGGTCTGCGCGGACTGCGGGCATCCTCTGGTTGCCGCCCGCGAAACACAGCGCCGGAAAAATGGCACTGTCAAGCACTATACTTCTTATTTCTGCTCCCGGTTTGCCACTACCGGGCACAGCATCTGCTCCTGGCACCGGATTTTTGAGATCAGCCTGAAAAACCTGGTGCTGAGTGAAATCCGGGCGCATGGCAAAGCGGTTGCAGCCGATGAAGCCGCTGTACTGGATAAGCTGAAACAGCACATACAATCCGCAAGCGCCGCGCAACAAGAGGACTGCCGACAGGAAATCAGCCGTTTGCGGCGGCGTTTGGAGGAGCTGGAACAGATCACCGCAAAACTTTATGAAGATAAGGTAAGCGGGGCAATCAGCGGCGATTCCTTCTCGGTTCTGATTCAAAAGAACGAGCAGGAACGCATCCAGAAATCGGAACGCCTGGACAGTCTGTTAGCCGGGGAACGGAAAGCCCAGCAGGACATCGCCAATATCCACCAGTGGGCCGGAACCATACGGCAGTATCTGGACTTGCAGGAACTGAACCGGGAAATCATTGAGGAACTGATTGACCGCATTGAAGTTGGAGAACGAACCGTCATAGACGGTCAAAGACACCAGGACATTAAAATTTACTACCGCTTTGTTGGGCTGGTGTGATCGGGCAAAAAAAGCGCCTGACCGCATCAGCAGCCAGACGGAAACATTCTGTAACAGCAGCGATATTTGATTGTTGCACACTGATTTGTCGAATTGGAGAGAAATTAGCAGTTTACCCCTCCCAAATGCCTCGTGTTCTTAAAAATGTTACGCAAGGGGGCAAAATCGTTGTCGCCCTGTGCGCTGTCAACGCCGTCATTGATTGCAATGAAGCGGACGCCGTTCTGTGGGAAAATCATTTCCGTGTACATTCCCACTTGTAAATAGTTCCGCCCTAACCTTGACATATCTTTTACAATGACTGTCCCCACAAGCCCCGCTTCAATGTCGGCAAGCATGGACTGGAAGCCGGGTCTTTGGAAATTTGCCCCGGAGAATCCGTCGTCCGTGTACCATTTGAGGTTGGAAAAGCCGTTCTGTTTTGCGTAGGCTTCCAGAATCCGCTTCTGGTTGCTTATGGAGTTGGATTCGCCTTGAAGCGTGTCCTCGTGCGACAATCTCGGATAAAGGGCGGTAATGAGTTTTTGGGTGGTCTGTCTTGGCATAATGTCCTCCGTTTCCGACAGCCAGCCCCACTATTCCGTAGGTTTATCATACCACATGGGGCGGCTGTCTGTACAGTCTTTTTTGCTTCTTTACCGCCCGTCAAAATGACGGTTTTTATCTGCGGGTTGTCATGCGCTGTAAATCGGCTTGTGTCCGGCTGCGCTTTCGGCTTCCAGCACTTTCATCATCTTGTCGGCGGCGGTGGCGGTCGTGCCTTGCTTGAAGTAGCCGGAAACCACAAGGACGGTGTTCCCTCGGCGTACCTCGGTCACGCAATCCGGGCGGCGGGCGGTAGTGGCGGTGCTTCTGTTGGGGGTGTCGGTCATAGGCTCTCCTTTCTGTTCAGCAGCGTTTTAAGCTGTTCCATTTTCTCCCTTGCTCTGGCTTTTCTGAAATTCTCCCCGGTAATGCGAACGGGGGTACACATTTCTGTAAGGCGGTCATAAATGCGGGCGTGGGCGGTGTCCTCCGGGTTCTGCAATTCCTCCAGCGTCAAATTTGTGGTGACTATCAGCGGCTTTCTGCTGCGGTATCTGCTGTCAATCACGTTGTAAACCTGTTCAAGCCCGTATTCCGTGCCACGCTCCATGCCGAAATCGTCAAGGATAAGCAGTGGGAAGCTACAAAGGCGGGCTATGTATTCGTTCCTGTCCTTGTAGCTGGCGGCAAGGTCGTTGAGTATCAAGGCAAAGTTTGTCATACACACGGAAACTTCTTTCTCCATGAGGGCGTTGGCGATACACCCGGCGAAATAGCTTTTGCCTGTGCCTACCATGCCCCATAACAGATAGCCGATATTCCCGGCTTTCATTTCCTCCCAACACTCCACATAGGCATGGGCTTTGTGCATTTGGGGGCATTTGCCGTTGTCGTTCTCAAACGTCCACGCCCTCATAGCCGGGTCGGTGAAGCCCTTTCTTTTCAGCCGTTCCACTTCCTCCCGGTGCTTGTATTCCCGGTGTCTGGCTTCCAGCGTTTCCCGGCGTTTTCGCTGGCAGTCACATTCTTTCGGGTGGCGGTCACGCCCGAAAAAGGTTTTGCCCTCCGGGAAGTAGGCTTCTTTGGGCTGGCGGCAGTTCCCGCAATATAAAAGCCCGTCCTTGCCCGTGTAGTCCTCCGGCTCTGCTTCCTGTGCCGTGGCAAGCCGGAAAATAGCGTTATCGTAATCACACATAAAATCGTCCTCCTTGTTCATGGTCTTTTACGCCCTGTTTACGGGGCGTTGTGTCTATGCTGTCAAAGGCTCTCGCCCTCTTTGTAGGAATAATCGGGGATTCCCTTTTTCGGCTTCCCCTTTGCCTTGTCATCAGCCGCCCAACGCCGGATAGTGGCGGCATGGTTCTTGTAGTTCTTCCCGCTGGAAGCGATATAGCCGGATAGACGGTCAATGTAATACTCCCATTTGCCGGGAAGCTCCTCTTGCAGCTCCGCAAGCTCTTTTTCTGACAGATAGACGTTATTGTATCTGCCAAAAGGGGCGGGGGCGGTCTGTCCTTTCTTTAGCTCTCCCTCTCTCTTTATCTCTAACTCTATATCTATCTCTTTCTCTATCTCTATCTCTGGTGGACAAATGTCCGCCCCGTCTGGTGGACGTTTGTCCGCCACGGCTTCCGGCAAGGCTTTCTGCTCCTGCAAAGCCAGCCTTGCACGGCGTTTCCGCTCCCCCTCGGTAGAGGACTGACCGATTAAAAGTTCTATGTTGCTCATGTACAAAGCCCCATTCTGCAAGGGTTCTACAAGCCCCAGTTTCATAAAAATCTGCAAAGCCCTTTCTACTGTGCCGACTTGCTGGCGGGTGATGGTGGCTATCATCTGTGCGGTGTAGGGGATATTCTCGGCAAGCTGGAGCTTTCCCCCGTTTTTCAGCGATTTTAGGTACATCTTCAAGAGAATGTTTGAGTAGAGCATACCGTCCTGCATACTTTCCAGCAGCACGATAGCGTCCTCGTCAAAATAGCTCTCTTTCAGCTTTAGATAGTAATATTTGCGGTTGTCTGCCATTCGTTCCTCCTTTGGTCTGTTTTGGGCTTCTGTTACGCAGTTAAAACGGCATTTTCGGGGATAAAGGATAAATGTATCGCATACCCTTTGAGGGCGGTCAAAAAAGCCTTGATTTACGGGGGTTTGGAATATCCTAAAGCGTGACATTTATCCCTCTGTTTCCGTTTGCGCTGTGCGGCTCTGATTCTTTTCATGCGTCCGGCGCAATCCGGGCAGTATTTCCCCCGGTTTGACTTGGGGAGAAAATACCCGCCGCACTCGGTACAGCGTTTCCTGTCTGCCCGGTGCAAAAGGGCGGCTTCCAGCTTCCCGTCCAATGGCAGCACGGCGGCTATGAACCAGCGGCAGAGAAGCGAATAGCTGATACTCTGCACACATACGCAAGGCTCGCCGTTATCCAGCACAATGCAGTTGCCGTTATCGTAGTTGCAGCACTCATGCACAAGGCGGCGGGCGGCTCTGTGTTGCTGGTAGTCCATGTATGGGCGTTTACCGTTCATTTTCCCGCCCCTTTCCCCGTTCCGGCTCACGGCGCAATATTTTGTCAAGATTGCTTTTCACGGTCTGCAATTCCCGGACGTTCTCTTTCTTCTCCCGGTACTCGTTGTAAAGGGCGTTTTTCTCTTTGGTAAGCTGCTCAATCTCCGTTTGTAAGGTCTTGGAAGCTGGCAGTTTGGAGATTCCCTGTGCCTTGAAATACCGGGCGGCAGATTCGGAAATGATAAACTCGCTTTCGTGCTGCTCCCGGTAAGCTCTCCGGGCTTTCTCCGTTTTCTGCGCCCGCAATCCGTCACGGGCTGGTTTGGTCTTGATGTAGGCTAATAGCTGTTTCTGCAAGTCCTTTTTCTCCCGCAAGGTGCTTTCCACGGCTTTCAGTTTCCCGGTGGTTTCATGCAATTCTGCACTGGTGGCGGCAAGGGCGGCTTCCAGTTCCTCCGGGGAAGAAAAGCCGGATTCCTCGTAAATGCTCACGGTAGCCGCCATTTGCTTTAGATTGTGAATAGCCGCCCAGCGGTCATATCCTATACCCTTTCCCTCGGCTCGTTTCGCTTCCCGGTCTACCATGCGTTGTACTCCGTCATTTTTCGGGGCGTTTACAACGGCTTTGTTGCGCTGTAAACGGTCTTTTATGCTGTGTGGGTATTCCTGTCTGGGTAGGGGCGTTTCGGCGGCTCTGGCGGCGTTCTGTGCGTTTTGGGTGAGTGATTCCAGTACGGCGGCACGGTCAAAATCATCACCTAATTTCCGGGCGGTGATGGGCTTCGTCCTGTCCGGCGTGAGATATGACAATCTCCCCCGGCTCTCCTTGACGGTCACGCCCTCCCGGAGCAGCAGAGAGGAAAAGTCGTCAAAAGTGGCAGCGGCGGCAAGGGCTTTCCGTATGGTCTGCCTTAGCTTCTCCTTATCGGTTTCAAACTTGGTCTGTTTGGGCGGCTCTCCTGTGGCGGCTTGGGAAGCGTTCTCTTTATCCAGTGCGGCTTGTCCTTTCCGTTTCACCCAATACTCACGCTCGGTAATGCGGTTCTTGCTCCCGTTCAGCAAGTCAATCTGATAGAGGTTTTCCCGGTGACACATCTCCATGACTTCCGCTTTGAAATATTCCATAGCTGCGTCCGTACAGCGGTGTTTGCAACCCTCCCTTGTGTCGGCTGGTCTTTCCATGTAGGGCAGCAAGGGTACTTCCTCAATCCGCAAAGAATTGATTACAATATGCACATGAATGTTGCCGCTGTGGTTATGCCCGTCCGGGTGGGTGCATACAAGGGCTTGGTGTCCGGGGAAATGTGTCTTGCAAAATTCCTCGCCCAACGCTTGCGCCCGGTCTACGGTCAAGCCGTTGTCTGGTGCGTCACGGGGGTCAAAACTGATAATATAGTGGTGGCTCTTTACGTCCTCCCGTTTCTGGTTCTTGCCGTATTTCAGATTGGAACGCATACAGGCGATTGCAAAATCTTCCTCACCGCAATTCAGAGAGGAAATGCGGTAATCGTCACGGATAACAAGCCGCCCATTTTTATCAAGGGTGGGCTTCATGGTAAACTCGTCATGCTCAAAAGTTAGGTACTGTTCAGCCGCCCCATAATCGGCATTTTTAGAGCTGATATGTTTGAATGTTGCCAACGGCTTCACCTACTTTCTGCAAGACTTCAAACTTCAAGGCGGCAAGCTCCGCTGTGGCGGCTCGTACCTCTTGGGAGAGTGCGTTATAGGGTGCGCCGTACTCGTTCAGACAGCGGGCAATCTGGTTCAAGTTGCCGCCTATCTTTCCATACTCGGCTGTGAGTTTTCCAACGGCAGAGAGTAATTCATCATTGACCGGGGAAACGGTAATGACCGGGCGTATGCTTGACTTGATAAGGGCTTGCCGGATAAACTCGGCTTGGCTCATTTTGCAGAGGGTGACACGCTCGGAAAACTCTGCATATTCTTCCTCGGTCAAGCGTGTTTTGATTACCCGGTGGCGGTGGGGTGTGTTATATCTTTTCATGGCTGTGAACCTCCTTTCGTGGGTGGATTTTTTCAAGCGGCGTAAGCCGCAAAAAGGCGGGCTTGGGGTGGCAACCCCAACAAGATTCCCATAGGACAAAATGAGCGATTAGCGAAATTTGGTACTGTGGTAGAATCTTGCTCTAAGAAAGTGGCGGCTTCCTCTGTGTGGGCTTTTGCTGATACCCCCGGCTTGTTCGGCGTGGATTCTGCCAGCTATGCGGCGTATTTCTCCCCTTACTACCTACAACACCACACAAAGCAAAAATGACGGAGATTTCCGAAAATTTCTCCATTTTCCTTTCATTCCCTACACCACCAGAAAACCGAAAACTGCCAAAAATGGGCGTGTTCTGTTTCTCCTTTCGTGGGGCAATACGGCGCTTTTTCAAAACGCCGAACATAAACGCAAAAAAACAGGAAATCTTTTCTTGATTTCCTGTCTTGGTGTGCCGTTCTATGCGGCGGTTATTCAGTTTTGGGGTATGGCTGTTCATCAAAGCGGAATTGGAACAGGGCAGCGATAAGCCGCCGTTTGATGTTGTCCTCGGTGTCCTTGTTGACCTGTCCGTTTTCAAGGGAAGCAATTCGGATTCGCTTGCTGTAATGCCGTAAAACTTCGTCAACGGCTTCCGGCTCTCCGCTGGTCGCCCGGACAATCGTTTCATATGGCACAAGTTTAGGATTCCTCACGGTAAAGCACCTCCATTTCTTCATGCAGTATTTGCAAGGCACTGTGTATGTGATGCCACGCCGTACTCCGGCAGCGTCCGTACAGTTCCCCGATTTCCTGTTGTGTGTAACGCCCGAAAAAGTAAAGGTAAATGATTTCCCTCTTTTTCTCCGGCAGAGAGGACAGGGCTTCGGCAAGCTCCCCGCTCGTAAGGATAACCCTCTGACCGCATATCGTAACAGGGTATTGCTTACAAGGGTCTATAAAATATTTATCTGTTGTACTGAATGGGTAAAACTTTTCTTCGGTGAGGTATTCAAAGGATATTTCCCTTTGCCGCCGCTTATCCCTGTCACGCCATGCGTTGATAGCTGCATAGTGTATGACTACTCTGCAAAAGGCATTAAATGTGTATTCGATATGCTCCTTGTATGCTTCTGTGCAAGCCATAAATAATTCCCCCTCTCTCCCACATGTGATAGTGCATGGTTTACGGTTGCATTTATAATTCAAAGGAATAGCAGTAATTTGGGTTGCTATGCCTTAATTACCTATTTGCGAAACAGAGTGAAGAATTTTTTTACCTAGTCGTAAATTCACAAGATAAATTATAAGCATCGTAATCCCAATCTCTCTCATTTTCAAAGAAAGTAAATTGTTTAATCAAGCGATAGTGTCCAGCAGGCAATTCCCCATAAAAACTTTTAACATCAATTTCTAATGTTAGTCGTTCATCAGGCTTAATAATACAATCCTTTTCATTGCTCTTTGAGGGGTCATCAAGTTGCTTAAGCTGATACCAAGTACCGGATTGTTCAGCTTCTATTTCAAAATAATTTGGTGAATATCGGTATTCTTTATCAGAATTATTTTCTATTAAAAACGAAAGGTGTTTTAGGTCTAAATCCTTTTCTGTATTCATTGAAATCTTTAAATTCTCCAAAGTGTCAAGTTCTTCTTCATTTCCATAAGGAGAAAACTCATATTCTTCGAAATAGTCTTGTACTACATGATTATCACTGTCCTCTGTTTGACTACACCCGACAGTACACACCAGTAACGATAAGGTTATAAACATACTCATTATTTTTTTCATTTGTCCTTATCTCCTTTCTTTTGGATATATCGTAGCAATAAAATGTCTATTTTCAATCAACTTTCACTACAATTTATTTTTACCGTAACACACGCTCCCCCTGCTTTATTATTAGCAATTTGAATATTTCCACCATGTCTTTCACATAGAATTTTACAGATATTCAGTCCTAACCCCAAATGTTCAGTAGATATATCTTTTGATAATTTATAAAATGGTAATGTTGCTTTTCCAATATCACTATTTCTAAAACCACAACCATCGTCCAAAACTGATATAACTAAATCAGTATTCTTTATTACTACGCTAATAACAATATCATTTTTTGCATATCTAATACTATTAGAGAGTAAATTTTCATAAATTTGCATAACTGCATCTAAATTGATAAATATGTCTACATTTTTTCCATTTGTTGTAATCGAAAAATGTTTGTCACAACAAAGTAATTCTGCTGTATCATTCAGACTGTCGATAAATGAATAAAAAGTAATACGCTGTCGTGAAATTTCAATATCTTCTAATCTGTATAAGTTTGTCATGGCATTTACATATTTTTCAAGCCGCGAAACATTTTTTGACATTACTGATATTTCTTCTAATATTTCTTCTTGTGATACCAAGCCTTTTGGAATAAAAGAAAGCAGCATAGTAGCATGACCTTTTAATAAGGTCAAAGGAGTTCGTAAATCATGTGAGAAAGCTGCATTTAGGCGGCGCTGTTCAGCAAATTGCCGAAACATAGTTTCATTATTTTTTGCCAAGCATTCTTTCATTTTTTCAAAAGCATGGCAGAGTTTCCCCATTTCATCATTTAATGGATATGATAATTCAAAATCTAAATCGTTTGCTTCAATTTTATGATATGCATTAGTCAATAGCTTAATAGGTTTTGATAATTTCTTTTTATAAAAAAATGTTACGCAACATATCATACTAATAGATAGTATGGTAGGAATTATTACAATATTTAGTGAACCTAAAACACTGTCAATCAGTCTGTCCCGGTTCGTAAAATTAGGTGTAACTTCAATATATGAAACATGGTTCGGATAGACATATTCGTGTACTGGACGTTCTTTTTGATAATCAACATTGAATTTGCATATCTCATTACCTTTAGCGTCGAATATTGTGTATTTTGTTTGGTCGTTGCTATAGACGGCAGTAAACGAACCATTTTCCGGTATATCATACCTTGCTGTCATATTTTCATACTTATAGTTTAGATTTATTCTATAACTGTCTACCATTGAAATCAAAAAGATACAAATAATTATTCCAATCAACAACGAAAACAAAGCATAAAGAACAAAGGACATCCTGATACTCATGTTATTTAACTGATTGAACAATTTGCTTTGCTTTAATTTTCCCATTTATATCCGCACCCCCAAACTGTTTCAATGTAAGGTCTATCGCCTAAAGATAAAAATTTTGCCCTAATACGTCTGATATGCTCTGTGACAACTGTATTATCGCCAACTCCGTCTAACCCCCAAACTTCTTCATAAATAGTTTCCCGATCAAAAACAATCCCTTTGTTTTGTGAAAGGAAAGATATTATATCAAATTCCTTTTTGGTAAAAGCTATATCCGTATTATGGTAAAACACAATACGCGAGGAATAATCTATAACCATATCATCATCAAATTGCACTTTTGAAGCTATATTGTGCCTTTTTTCTCTACGGAGATGTGCTGCAATACGAGCTTCTAATTCATCAATAGAAAATGGTTTTATTACATAGTCATCTGCTCCAATAGAAAAACCTTTTATTTTATCACTATCTTCAATACGTGCTGTTAAAAAAATAATAGGGCATGAAACATAATCCCGTATTCTTTCACAAATAGTAAATCCGTCTATATCCGGCATATTAACATCTAATAAAATAATGTTAGGATTCTTTTCTACTTCTTTTAATGCAGTTTTTCCTTCTGTTGCAGTATATACTGTATATCCAAGTTTACTGAAATAACGATACAGCATTGATATAATTTCATTTTCGTCATCTACAATTAGTATGCTTTGTGCCATAAATATGTCCTCCTTTTGAATATCTTTCTTAAGATTAACAAATAAAAATCTATTTCTAATCAATTTCTTTATTTTTTCAATGCCATTAGAGATTATATATGGCAGTATAAACTATAGCAATATTGTTCTGCATATTTTATACTTTATCAACAAATAAGCATATAATATTTCTTGCCTTTTATTTAACAGGAACTAGAGGGATTCCGTAGTAGTCGGCACTGTGCGTAATGTGCATAACTTGCTATCTTATGGAGTTGTGGGAAAGTCTGTTTGCAGAATGTGGGAAAGCTGCACTTTAGCTTTTCCATGTTCTGTGAACGGACTTTTCCATGACGGAATAGCAAGTTATACACATTTCCACGGTGCTTGTCTTTTGGTCTTTGGTTTCTTTGGTTCGGAATAGTGTGGTGCTGGCGGTCTATCTCTTGTTTTCGGTTGCTTGCTTCTTTACCGTACATGAGCATTTGCGCCCGGATTATCATTTCCGTAACCTTCCATCAGGTTGATGACTCCCCAGACACCAAGACCTGCACCAATCGCTACGACTAATGTCTGTAAGATTGTAATTGCACTTCCGAAAAATCCCATATTCTTTTCTGAATAAACGCTGTTTCTATGGTCTGTCAGCGTTTCCTCTCTCCTTTCCCTATTATTCAGACCTCTTTTTTTCCCTGTTTTATTTGCAAGGTGATCTTATTTTTATCTTCATTTCCTTCTCCTTTCTGCCTGATCATCAGGACTTTTTCTAAAAAAAACGCAAAAAAAGAGCACATAGATGGATATCTACATGCGCTAACACCTTTTATTCTGTTTTCATATCTTCTTCGTGCTTTTCTATAATATATTCTGCTTCTTTCACATCCTCTTCTGTTACATTTACCTCATACACCTCAAATTTCGTATCCTGCGAAAAAACCAGCTTATGCTCCAGGTATTTTTCCACATCAAACGCATTCCTTTTATTCGCATCAGACAATTCCTTATATCTCTTATGCTTTGTGATATCATATTTGTTACTAAGAAATGGCCGTACACCTCGAAGCTGTAAGATACATTTATTTCCATCCATTACAGCCAGTTCATCTCGGCTCATCAATTCTTTACCTGTCTTCTGATAATTCAAACCATAGGACTGGCTTGTCCCCCTAGTATCAGAGGTATTGTAAAGATCGATGGTCTCTTTTCCCAGCGTTTCCGAGATTTCCTTTAACGTGGAGCTTTCTTTTCCTCCAAGAAATAATACGGTATCACAATTCCCCATGATGGTTTCAGCAGCATCCTTATAAATGGTTTTTAACTGGCTCTGCGACTGTAAAATAATAGAGGCGGAGATCTCACGGCTTCGAATCGTTGCGATCAGTTTATCGAATTTCGGGATCTGACCGATATTACTGAACTCATCCAGCAGTAATCGCACATGGTACGGAAGTCTTCCACCATGCTCATCATCTGCTTTATCACAGAGCAGATTAAAAAGCTGTGTGTACATGATCGCCACCACAAAATTGAACGTATCATCGGTATCACTGATAATGACAAACATTGCTGTCTTCTGATCTCCGATCATATCCAGCTCCATCTCATCATAGGACATGATCTCCCGAAGTTCCTGGATATCAAAAGGAGCCAGTCTGGCGCCGCAGGAAATAAGGATCGACTTCGCTGTTTTTCCGGCAGCCAGCTTATATTTTCGATATTGTCTGACTGCAAAGTGTTCCGGATTTTCTGCCTCCAATTCTTCAAACAGTTCATCTACCGCATTCTTAAATTCTTCATCATCTTCTCTCGTTTCACTGGCATTGATAAATTCCAAAAGCGTAGAAAAGTTCTGTTCCTCTTCCGGCGCTTCATACCAGATATAACCGATCAGGGCAGAATACAGAAGACGTTCCGCTTTAATCCAGAAATCCTCCGTAGATTTTTCTCCTTCCCCCTTCGTATTTGCTATGATGGTATTCACCAGTTTTAAGATATCTTTTTCACTGCGGATATAATGGAATGGATTATAGTGCATGGATTTTTTAAAATTGATCGTATTCAGCACCTTGATCCGATATCCGCCATTTACCAGCATCTTTCCACATTCTACAATAATCGTTCCCTTTGGATCTGTACAGACATAACTGACATTTGGAGTCATCTGCATAAGCTGAGGTTTCAAATAGAACCTCGTTTTTCCAGAACCTGAACTTCCGATTACGATCACGTTTTTATTTCTGGCATATTTCGGCTGTTTTGGCCTGCTGTTCAGCGTAAGCCGTTCTGTTTCGGTCAGAATGATGTTATTTTCAAACACCGAATCTTCAAATGGCTCGATATCCTTCCGGTTTCCCCATCTGGCCGATCCATACTCTTCTCCATGCCGGAACTTCTTCGCATTCTTCGCTTTATAATACAAGATCAACCGAAAGATAAACGCGGTCACCAATCCTCCTAACAGATCCTGCATATGGAAGCTTGGCAGCCAGTTGGTAAATGCCAGTTGGAAATTCATCAGCATCACACCGATTTTTTCAATCATACTGTCACCAATGCAATGGCGGTATAGCCAAAAGCTTTTATCTGCAAGATAGAAGATGATCAGATACGGAATACTTAATATCACCACTCTCTTCATCTGGATATTCTGCATCTTTTCCCGGATCATCGTTCCTGCCCTCTGACTTTCTGCTTCGTCTTGACTCTCTGACGATGTTTTGCTTTCCTCTCCTGTGTCTTCTGCAGTTTCTTTCGGACAGAAGGCTTTTTCTTTTTAGACTGATCCAGCTCTATGCCTGCATATTCTTTAAAAGCAGCCGTCATCACGTCCACATCTTTCGATTTAAAAAATACCAGATACAATGGCGGTTCCACATGGGAATCCTTTTTCAGACTATAATCAATCCCGTATTTTCGGGCTACCCGGTCAAAAGACTTGATATTTTGATCCGTGATCTGAATATTGGTAAGCTGTGCTCCCTGTGCGATCAGTTGTTTTATCGTCTGCTTTCCATGAGGCTTTTTCATCTCCTGTCGTTTTCTTTCTTTTTCTCTTCCCTTTTCCTGTGCTTTTCCCGTTTTGACAGCCTGCTTCACCTGCACCCGCTTCTGTTTCTGTCTGCTCATTCCATCCAGAAATTTTCTCATAGATGCCTTTAGCACGCCGGTACTCATCCGGGTTGTCTGGACACACAGAGCTATGATTTTTTCATTCACTTCATCCTGCAATTAACCACTCCCTTTCTTCCCTTGATCCTTTGGGGGAAGCAAATAATAGCACTGCTTCTCGATGCAGCCCTTTTTTCTCCCTCCCCACCAATAGCAATATTTACAAGACCAGGGTTTTTCTTCACTATATTTTCTCCCCGGCATTGCTGCATTTGGTTCCACGATCAGGTTCTTATCTCTTCTCCTGTCCATCCTCATGTTCCTCCTAACAAAAAAGCGTTCACAGATTCCCTCCGGTTTCCATGAACGCTTTCCCTTACATTATTTCTTCTTTATTTTTCTTCCAAGGACTACCACTCCACTTAAGCTCATTCCAAGCACGAGCAGCCATAACAGCAAGTTGGTGTTATCCCCAGTCTTCGGTGCATCTTTAGAAGGTTTTCCACCTTCCGGAGTGCTTTCTCTTGGTTTTTCCTCATCAACCATAACAACCTTCTGCACTTCGGCGGTATCTTTTACTTCAAATTCCACATCCTTTGCAACCAGGTAACCTTCTGGTGCCGTTTCTTCCCTGAGCGTGTACTTTCCGATTGGAAGCATCTCTATATAATGTGCCTCTTCTGTAGATGTCCAGCTTTCTACCACTTTTCCCTCTTCATCTAAGATCGTAAGCTTTGCACCTGGAAGCTCTTTTCCTGCAATATCCTGTTTAGAGATCAACACCTTTGTCACATCATCTTTCATCTCCTGTTTCTGGATTTCTGCAGTATTTTCTACTGTAAAGGTAATGCTCTCAGCAGTTACATATCCATCTGCCGGTTTTGTTTCTGTCATCGTATAGGATTTTCCAACGGTCAGCTCCTTGATCACATGGGCTTTATCTGTAGATACCCACTCCTCGATTACATTTCCATCTTCATCTGTCACCTTCAGATGAGCTCCCGGAAGTTCTTTTCCTGTGGTAAGGTCTGTTTTCGTAAGTTCTACCGTTGTCGACTCATTTTCAAAAACAAACTCATAGGAAACCTCAGCTTCTTCTGGTTTTCCATACTCAAAAGTGAATTCCTTTTCTTCATTCGATGTCACAAAACCATCCGGTGCATAGATTTCTTTTACGATATAGATCCCATCCACTGGAAGATCTGCTTTGAAAAGGATCTGTCCATTTTCATCTGTTGTTTTCTGCTCGATCAGCGTTCCGGCTTCCATCAGGACTTTTCCATCTCTGCCTTTGATATCTTCTTTTGTAAATAACCCGAAGATCGCACCTTCCAGCATACGTTCTGTATCCTTTTCTTTCTTAAGGACTGTTACTTTTATCTTTTGGCGGTTGTTCTGCCATTCTTCATCAAAAGTAACCACTGGCGTATCCTGATCGCGATAGGTCAGATCCACAAATCTAGGCTCTCCATCCAGTACAAAACCATGTGCCGTTTTCACTTCCTTCACATAATATTTTCCTACTGGAAGGTCTTCCATTTTTACGATCCCCTTTTCATCGGTTGTGATCGTGCCTACCAGCTCATCTTTCTTATAATGGTCTGCACTTACACCATCCGCAGCCTTGATATCTTCTGCAGCATAGACTTCAAAGGTGACTTCACTTAAGTTTCCTGTGATATATTCAAAGAAATGTTCTACCGTTCCTTTCACATTATCCAGAAGAGTGATCTTCTCTAAAAATTCTCCCTTTTTGTTGATGATCAGAAGCCCTTTTGGAACTTCATCCTTCATTTCCACTTTCTGTACTTCGGCAGTATCTTTGACCGTAAATGTCACATCCGTTGCTTTCAGATAACCGTATGGAGCAAACTCTTCATGAAGGGTATAGGTTTCTCCGACAACCAGACGCTTGATCACATGTGGCTTATCCTTTTCAGATGTCCATTCATCGATCACATTTCCATCTTTATCCATGACCTTCAATCTTGCGCCCTCCAGCTCTACGCCTGTGGTCAGATCAGACTTTGTGAACTCTGCTGTAGTCGGTTCATTCTTCTTTACGGCCTGTAAGGAAACAATCTTTGTCTCCTGTCCCTGATACTCTGCAACAAATTCCAGAACCTCATCCGAAGAAACAAAACCTTCCGGCGCTTTTAATTCTTTTACATAGTATTCTCCAAATGGAAGATCCAGGGTGCATGTTGCCATACCGTTCTCATCGGATGTCATTTCCTGTAATAAGGTATCTGCTTTCACAAGAACTTTTCCATTTGCCTGGATATCTTTCTTGTTATAGATGCCAAACACAGCCCCAGATAATACCCGTCCATTTTCTGCATCCTGTTTTTCTACGGAAATAGAGACTTTCTGTCTGTCATTTCCTACGATTGCTTCTGCTTCAACGATCGGTGTATCCTGATCCTGATAAGTTAATGCAACCTTTACTGGCTCCGGATTTAATACAAATCCTTCCGGTGCCTTTGTTTCCACTACATAGTATCTTCCAAGCGGCAGATCCTTTGCTACAGCTTTTCCACTCTCTCCCGTTGTGATCGTTGTCACAAGCGTATCCTTTGCATGAAGTACGATACGGTTCCCATCTGCATCTTTCTGATGATCCGGAGTGCAGATATCCTCTGCTGCATGTACTTCAAATTCCGCCCCGGAAAGGTACTGTTCTTTATAGATAAAGTCGTTCTCAAAACCGGAAAGCATCTCACCTTTCTTATACACAATAAGATTTCCCTTTACCGGCTGATCTTCATAGGAAACTTCAATGATCACATCTCCACTTACTCCATCTACTTCATAGGCAGTATCCGAATCCACGGTGATCTCTACATAGTTTTTGTTGACAACATATCCATCCGGTGCTGTCACTTCTTCAATACGATAGTGCCCGATCTCTAAGTTTTTCGGTAAGATCAGGTATCCCTGGCTGTCCGTAAAGAAAGATTTATGGACTGTGACCGTAGGATAGGTTGTTACCTGTTCCACATATTTCTTATGATCCAGATCATAAATTTTAAATTCTGTGCCGGCTACTAACACCGGTTTCTTTGTTTCATCATCTTTTTTGATGATCTTTAACTTTGCGGAAAATTCTTTGTCCAACAGTACCTTCCAAACCTGCGGTTTATCCGGATTGTTTTCACGGATGGTAATCTCAAAATCCTCTACCGGTTTATAATTATGAGGTGTGGTTGTTTCTCGTACAATATATGTTCCATATGGAAGCGGAATACTGCACGCATACCCTTTCTCATCTGTGAACATTTCCGTTTTACCATCTGCTGTAAGGATGACTGGCTCTGCATGGGAAAAATCATAACTTCCATCTTCTTTTTTCTCCAGGCTGCTCTTTAAGTAAGCGCTGAAACCTGCCCCTTTTAACAGATCTGCATCCGTTTGCCCATTGTTCGCAGCTTTTATGATCTGGAACGGCTGTTTCATAACAAGTTCTGTTGATTTCACAGTACGTTCTATCGTTGGGACTGTACCACCTTCATAAGCACATTCCACATCATGCTCTGTCTCGTCTAACAGATATCCTTCCGGCGCCTGGATCTCTTTTACAAAATATTTTCCAAGATACAGGTCTTTTACCACCGCATCTCCCTTCTGATCTACTTTTAAGGTAGATACAAGATCACCGGCTTTATGGACAATTCCTGTTGTTCCATCTGGATGTACAATGTTTTCTCTCGCATAGAGGCCATACACCGCACCTTCTAAAGTCGCATCTCCTTGTAGATTTGCTCCTGTTTGCGCATCTTCTTTGATCAGATGGATCTTTGCATAAGTACGTTCATTCAGAACATTCTTTGTACTTGTTTTACCGATATTGATATCTACCGGATAAACAGTTGGATCTGCCTGATAATTTGCCGGTGGCTGGATCTCTTTTACATACACAACATCCTGTGTTTTTTCTATGGTTACTTTAGAAGCGCCCTTTTTATCTGTCTCAGGCATCTGCGTGATCAGATCTGAGCACTCTTTATCACGGTAAACACCATAAATGGCTCCTGCCAGATGGTTTCCGGTGTCTTTATCATTCTTTACAATGGAAATCTCCGCCTGCTTTGTCCATGTAACATTCAGGCTTACTTTATTTGTTGTTTCCACACCTTCCCCGAAAAGAAAGGCAAGATCCTGGGTACTGGAATTCGTTGTCAGCTTATACGCAGAATAATCTTTTTTCAGGCTACCTGCCATAGTAGAAGCGAATACTTCTGCGGTATCTTCTGCCTGTGTCAGAGGCGCAGAAAGATAAAACTTTGTGCCTCCCTGGATCGTTACCTTTGCTCCCGGTGTACTTGTACTTCCTGTACTCACGTTGTGAAAACGCACTCCGGATGGAAGGCTGATCGTCACACTCTGCTGTCCTGCCGCATGGAATGTGATTTCCTTTGTACGCTGTGTATTTCCTTCTACATAAGCCTTTACATTGGCATCGGAAAATGACATGGACACATCCGGTATCTCAGGCTTCTTTACACAATAATTGTAAATATCCATTGCTAGTTCCTGTCCTGTTGCATTGGTTCCATAAAACGCATCACTACTGCCATAAGCATAAGCAGCCGCCATATGGACAAGGATAAATCTCTTTCCAGCCGAAAAATCGCTGTGCTTGTTCGCAAAATAACTTTCTGCACCTGCCGCATCGGTACCGTAATAGCAGACCTTTGCAAGAGCCTGATTATCAGCCAGCTTTGTGATGGTATAGGTACCGGAACCCGGACCTGGCTTTGCCGGCTGGATACAATAAGCCGTTGCTCTTACACTTCCATAAGAAATATAATACGGCTCTGTAAGATATGTTCCAAGCCCATAGTCTGCATATCGATATATTGGACCTTTTTCAATAGTTACCTGCTGAGATCCTACACTTGCATCTCTGGCTGCTATTGCTGAAAAAGTCGCAACTTCTCCGGTTTCCATAGCCTCAAAATCCACTCCCTGATTTGCAGCCTGTTCCATTACATCGTGTAATGCTAATCCCGATCCTTCATCAAAGGTATCCTGTTCTGTCATCTGTTCTACCAAAGTATCAAAAGCAGCATTTCCTTCTGATACATCCGGTGTCTCTGTTGGGATTTCTGACGGCTTCTCTGAATCCTCCTCATCCTCTTCCGTCTCTTTTGTTTCGGATTGCTCTGCATCTGCTGAAGGACTTTTACTCTCTTTTTCTATTTCCTTTACGACCACATTTCTGCTGATCTGATAATTCGGATGTTCCTGATTGACCGTTTCTACCTGATAAACAGTTTTATAGGTATCTGCGTGGGATGTTGTAAAATCCTCTCCCTGCTCATTCTTTGCTTCCTCAAAAGTAATCTTTACCTTTGCTGCATCCTTGATCTCTAACCCTGTAAAATCTGTTTTTACATCAAAATTTGTTCCCACTTCCACCTGATGATCCTTTGCCAGAACAATTTCATCTTCATCTAGCTGGCTTTGTACCTCTTCCAAAAGAGGCAGTTTTCTTTCTTTGGGAAACTCCGCAGCATAACTGCTGATTGGTGATAACACTGTAGATAAAAGAGTGACCGCTGTCAGCAATCCGGATACAACCCGCTTTGCTTTTTGTTTCACTTTCATGTTCTTAAATCCTTCCTTTCTTCTGAATCTTATTTATCCGTTATACTTGTTCATCGTTTTCCATCATTCTTTCCTGAAAATAATCCCCTCCTTTCCTGGTTTTGTGCTATTTGGGACAGTCAGCACTTTTGCCGAGATAACAGCACAAATATATGGCGGTATCTGCCTTTTCAAACAAACACCGCCATATGATTTCTACTGTCATCCTCATTTTGATTCAGACAATTATTTTTTATTTAAGATTTAAGCGTTTTCCTGTTCTCTTCCCCGGATCCGTTCCTGTTTTAGAGTCCATATCTCCAAAACGTTTTCTCTGTCAGGACACGCACAATGCACATTCAAGGCAGATATCACTCCGGGCAGGCTATTCTCTTTTCAAGGTACATGAAGTGTTTCTTACAAACGTCTTCATATAACGAAAGGAAAACGACCTGTTTTACAGGGTGCTTTTTAAATTTTTTTGATTTTTTTAATTTTCTTCTGCATCTGCATGTTTTTTCATGACAGAAAGTGCTCTTTGCATCATTTCACAAACACTCTGCTGTCTGATCCCTAGATAGTCCGCAATCTTCTCTTGATTCATTTCTTCAAAGTAAAATAACTGAATGATTTCTTTCTGTCTGGCAGTCAGACAACCTAAGAAATCGCGGATCATCTCTTTTTCAATATACTGGTCGAGAAAATCTGAAGCTGGATCTAGCAGTAAGATCCTGTCGTCCGCATAATCGCTATACGAAACGAGTCTATGGTTTGATGCCACCTTAGTCTGATTTATTTCCATACGATCCGTTGCTTCCATTATCAGACGAATGTACCAGTTTTCGTTGTCAAAAAATTCTTCGTTCATAATGCTTCGATCTTCCTTCACATCCATGTATTGATAATCTTTACAGGAATGAAGTGGAAAGATGGTTTTCTTTCCGTTTTCCCTGTATAACACATACCCATTTGCGTAAACGGTAATATCACATTCCCCACTCAGAATTTCCTTTACTACAATCTCTTCTTTTTCTAACGCCTTTTCAGAAGGGACTCTCTTTGTCATACCTGCCACTTTTACTACTTTCTTTAATTCTTTTAATGTCAACATATGGACCACCTTTCTGCCTTACGGCTACGGGTGATCCATGAACTCTACAAAAATCTCATCACAATTAGCCACGAACTCACCCGTTTTTTTTGAACGGGAGCCCGCAGCTCCTATGTAATTACCTCCTTCGGCTATATCATACAAAATTCCGTATCATCTCTGATTTTTGCACACGAAACTTTGCCCTCTATATATAGAAAGGAAAAAGCCCTGTTTTACAGGTTAAAAACTCAACTTTTTTTAAATTTTTGAGAAAACAAAAAAAGCCGACAAAACAAATGCTTCCACAGACACAGAATGAAATATCATCCTGCATTGTATCTGCAAATGTTTTGCCGGGCTCTTCATGATTCCAGTCAGGTTCAGCTCCTTGACAAACTCTTGCTATCAGGTGCAGCCTTGATGGTTCCAGCCAAATCCACCGCTTATCCTAATAGCTCATTTTATTTAGTTTCCTTTCGGGAATTCATCACTTTTTGAGAATATACCCGCATTCTTTCTTTCAGTTTTTCGTCTTTGATGTGCAAAGGCCGTACTGAAACAATATCATCTTTTACTAAAATCTCCAAAGTGCTTCTACATTTCTTACATTCTACTTCTGAATCGCAATGTGCGCTTTTTTCAATAAATGCTCCGCATACAGAGCAATGTACATGCCATCTGATAGCATCTGATCCCATAGGCTTCCTCCTTTAAGCAATAATAAAAAAGTCCATTTTATTACTCAACGGATCAAAGGGAAATCAAATCCGCCTTATGAGCATCATGTTGTCCATTCCGTAAGTGCCAAAGCTGCACGAACAGCATGATCATCAAATACCAGACCTGCTTTGTTGATCTGGCGCATCCATCCTTATTCTCTCCGGATTCCCACTCACCCAGGATACTAAGAATTTCTGCCGATTGTATTTAACAAGGTAATTCCAATTCTTCAAATATATCTCCGGATAACTCACAAAGATCCGGGATCAAAATAATCGTATCATCAATCCGTAAATGAATGGATGGATCAAAAAATTCAACGGTTCCGCAAATCGTATGATACTGGCCTGCCGGTTTCATTTCCCGGCTTTCTTTAAAATAGGTTGCCTGTATCTTCATTCCAACAGAAACCATCTGTAGCTTCCTATCCAATCCACATTTTTGTTCTTCGGATAACATCTTCCTTTGTTCATAAAGTATTTCCTGTTTCCGAACGATCTCTTCAAATCCCCGAAGTGCTGCAAAAGGGGCAAATTGCTTCGCTCTGTGCTGCACATCCATAGGATATCTTTTGGAAACCGGTCTCGGAATATATAAATATTTCTGATAAGCCTTTGCCAGCATACTTTCACCTCCTACGCACGATGTCCTCCAACCTGATTATTTCTTTCCCGATAGGTAGAACATTCCAACAGATTGGATCCCCGCATGATCGCATTTTTTCCATAACGCTTTTTTACCTGTAATACTGCTTCCTGCAGATGTCTTTCCTTTTCTGCTTTTATGGAATCCTGGAAAAGAGTATATTGCTGATAACCTTCCGGTGTTATCTTATTTGCAATGATCTCTATCCGTCTGATCCCGGTATGTGGATCTGCGATTTTTCGATAAAGCGCTTCTACTGTATCGATCATTTCTCTGGAACGATTGGTACGATCCGGAAACCGAACTGTTCCTTTCGATGACTCCCTCTCAAAACGATGATCGTAAGCGATCCACAAGGTTACAGAATTCGTTACCAGTCCCTTTTCCACCAGATCCAGAACCAGTACATCTGTCATTTCTCTTACAACAACAGCAGCTTCATCAAATGTGTAATTTCTCATCAATACCTGTCCATTGGAAAGACTATGCTCTTCTGTATGATAATTTTTGATATCACTCATTTTACAGGACTCACAGCCCCATGCATGATCGATCAATAGTTCTGCATCGATCCCAAACATTTTATACAGCCAGTCTTCCGACTGGATAGAAGCAAGTGCGATATCCCCCATCGTTTGGATTCCATATCCGGCTAATTTTCTCTCTGTTCTGGAACCAATACGCCAGAAATCACTCAATGGTTTATGTTCCCATAACTGTTCCCGGTAAGAGATCTCATCCAGGATCCCGATATGATCGTCTATATATTTTGCCACAATATCCATTGCGATCTTTGCAAGATACAGATTAGTTCCAATTCCTGCTGTTGCTGTAATTCCGGTTTCTTCTATGACCGCATCCATCAGTTTTTGTGCCATTTCTTTCGCTGTAAGGTGATACAGGGAAAGGTATCTTGTGACATCCATAAAGCACTCATCCACACTGTAAACATGGATATCTTCTTTTGCCACATAGTTTAAATAAATCCCGTATATCCTTGCTGAATACTCCATATAGAGCTGCATCCTCGGTTTTGCTACAATATATTCGATATGATCCGGTATCTCATGGATCCTGCAACGGTTACGGATCCCCAGCTTTTTCATAGCCGGCGTGATAGCAAGGCAAATGGTGGATATCGATCGGTCCGGATCTGCAACAACCAGATTGGTAGTAAACGGATCCAGTCCTCTTTCCACACACTCAACAGAAGCATAAAAAGATTTCAGATCAATACAGAGGAATGTTTCCTTCTGTTTCAAATCAATCACCTCCCATAAGTTGCCTATCTTTCTCTTTCTCCTAAGCAATCAGATCTCATCCCAACTCTTTTTCACACGATAGAAATCGTTCCAAAATAGGCAATTTTTAGTAAATCCATTGACAAGAAAGGAAATATCATTTATATTATAGGCAAGTAGTTGCCGTTCTGTTGTGATTCACATTATAGGCAATCATTCGCCTCTTGTCAAGAGGCAACTTGTTGATTATGGGAAATTTATTTCCTATCCCGTTTCAGCATCATACACAGGGATCCTGAAACGCCAATTAGAAAGTAGGTATTTTTATGACATTCGGTGAAAAAGTGAAAACTTTAAGAAAAAACAAAGGACTCAACCAAACCCAATTAGCCGATGCTGTCGGTGTCTCCCTTCGGACTGTTCGGGGATGGGAAATTGAAGGCCGTTATCCAAAGAAACATGACCTTTACCAGAAACTTGCAGACATTTTAAGCTGCGATATCTCCTATCTCATGACAGAAGAAGAGGCTTTTATCACAGAAGCATCTGAACAATTTGGAAACCGTGGAGCAAAACAGGCTCAGCAGATCTTAGAACAGGCCGCTGCAATGTTCGCCGGCGGGGAACTTTCTGATGAAGACAAAACAGCCTTTATGGATGAGATCCAGTCTTTATATCTGGATTCCAAGAGACGTGCAAAGAAATTTACACCAAAGAAATATTTAGATGCCAAATAGATGGGGTGATTATTGGACAGCCTATAGGATATAGTTTTATTGTCAGAAGTAACATTACCCGCTTCTGTTTGATTCATACACGAGGTGATATATTTGGGGAATTCATATATTTACAACAAAGTAGAAAAACTTGTAAAAAAGTTCAAGACCAGAGATCCTTTTGAAATACTGGAAGAAATGAATGTGATCGTTGGAGAAACAGACCGCTACGAAAAATTAAAAGGATACTGTTTCATGAGCTGCCAGACCATTTATGTTATGGTAAGCAGTTTTCTATCTGAGGAAGAGAAAAAGATCGTTGCCGCCCACGAACTCGGTCACATCATTCTGCATCGCTCTCAGCTCAAAATGGCGCCGATGAAAGATGATGTCTTATATAACATGAGGGATAATACGGAATACGAAGCGAACCTTTTCGCTGCAGATCTTATCCTGGATGATAAAGAAATCGCAGACCTGTCAAAGAACGAAGATCTGAACTATTTCGGGCTCTGTAGCTGCTTAAACTCTAGTCCGGAACTCATGAGCTTCAAGTTATACAGTCTGATCAAGCGTGGTCAGAACTACAATATGCCACTGGAAATACAGAGCAATTTCCTGGCCAAATAAAATTTGCCCGTTCCATACAACCGAACGGGCTTTTCTTGTATCCATATGTGAAGATTCTTTTATTTCAGTTCACCATGCTTTGTTTCAAATTCCATGATTGCCTGACGTATTAAATATAACACTTCTCCATTGATCGAACGCCCTTCAAATTCTGCCAGACTTTTCAGCTTTTTATGCGTTTCAGAATCAATCCGTAATCCTAAATGTTTCTCTTTATCCATGATTATTCTCTCCATCTCTATAAGTACATATTAAGTTCATATTTCAAGTTCATTTTAAGTACAAATAGTGGTAAAATGTTTTAAATGAACTTATTTTAAGTACACTATATTTTTTTACGGAGGAATTCGATTATGCATAAAAAAAGAAAAAAATATTATCATATCAGGGCAGATTTATTCTGGAGTATTCTCATCCTTGTTTCATTTTTGATTATCGGTTCCATTGTGTTTCAACATCAAAATACTTTTCTAACGCAGGATTTAGAGCAAAAATCTCCTCAAAAACAAACGGAAATCACCTTTAATAATCTCCATTCCACACTCTCTGATACTTCTACATGCTACTTGTGCGGAAATACCGACAATAGCCTCATGGATTATTACCGGAAATTTGATACTATCGGGATAATATCTCTTAATGATTGGTATGTTTTGGACTTCCAACTAAAAGCGTATGACGAAAATGGAAAAGAAATTCAGAATAAAACAGGATCCAACTCCCTGTTTGGCAATACTGGTGAGATCATCTATTCTTCTAATGGAAATATATCCAGAGGAATGGCTAAAATAGATATTACCTTACCAGAAAACTATAAATTGAATAAAAAGAATTTGACAGATAACCTATGCCAGAACTGTCTTGATAAAGTTGCCACCTCTTTAAAATATTGGAAATACGAAAACGAGAACAAAGATCCTATCCCCCTCTGTTTAGTTGATTTTAAAACCCTAGATATTTATCCTTTACAGGATTACCACCGTGCGACTTTTATTCGGGACTATTATGTAGAAATAGATTTTAAAGATACTTCCGTAGATGTGAGAGCATTTTATCTTCCTGAGAGATAATAACTGTGATATACTAATGGAAACCGACAGATTAGAGGTGTTGACAATGAAAATTAAAAATCAAATATATTTAGTCTGTTCTATATTTTTATTGATTTTCAGCTTAGCAGGTTGTTCTTCAAAAAATATTGAAAAAACCGATAATTTAGTATCAGCTCAAAATATGAAATTAGTATGTGAAGAAACAATATCTCCAAACGAGGACTACGTTAACAACAAAGAGGATGTTGTGAAGTATACTATAGAAATATATCAAGATGAAAATAATAAGATTTTAGTTAATGCGAAATCTAATTCTAATTTTTTTGAGCCACTTCAATATGAAATTGAATTTAATACGAGCATTTCAAAATCAGATGTAGATATACAATGGACAACATTGATGGGAAATCCTACACCAACAGCGGATGACCAGTTAGGAATAGCTTATGTGTCTATTTTAGAAAAGGGAAAAAATTTAAGCGAGATAAAAATTAGCTTTGTTAACCGAGGAATTGAGATTATTGAAGATACACTGGAAAAGAAGTGATTAGATTTCAATAGTACATGGATATGTAAACTTTAAGTTGTAAGGGAGATTTATGATGAAAAAAATTTCATTAGTATTTTTACTATTATGTTCAGCGTTTTTATTTGGATGTTCAGGAAAAGAAGATGGTGAAATGCCTACAGTAACAAAGCAATCGGAACAATCAGGAACGGATAATAAAAATGCAGTTAGTAATGAAAAAGAAAATATCACAGAAGAAATTATTGATTTAAGTAATTATTTTAATGGGATAAAGGGTTGTGCAGTAATATATAATCCAATAGAAAATACATGTTATTTTTATAACGAGGACTTGGCAAAACAGGAGGCTTCTCCGTATTCAACCTTTAAGATTATTTCTGCATTAGCTGGCATTCATAATAATGTCATTAAGGATGAAACATCAACTATGAATTACAATGGAAAGCAATATCCTAATTTGGAATGGAATAAAAACTTAACTTTGAAGGAAGCATTTCAAACATCATGTATTTGGTATTTTCGTCAGGTTATTAATGCAGTAGGAAAAAATGAAATTCAAAATGAGTTAAATGAGTTGGACTATGGGAATAAAGATATTTCTGAGTGGGAAGGCAGTAATATAAATCCGTATGAAGAATTGAATGGCTTTTGGCTAAATTCTTCATTGAAAATTTCACCTTTACAACAAGTGAAAGTTTTGGAAAAAATATTCGATGGTCAAAGCATTTATAGTAGTCAAGAAGTTGAAACAGTCAAAGAAATTATGTTGCTTCAAAATGATGAAACGCAGAAAATCTACGGAAAAACTGGTTCCGGTTCCAATGGAGAAGCATGGTTTGTAGGTTTTATTCAAACAAATAATCAGAAAATATATTTATCTACATATCTTAGTGACACCTCAAAGTCGGGAGAAATTTCAGGGAGTACAGCCAAAGAAATTACTCTGAAAATGATAAATAATAGGACAGACTGAATTGTAGAAAATTTATGAATATAATTAGCGATTTTGTTCAATTTGAAGTTGTGGAGGATCTATGAAAGGTATTATTTTATATAAATCTAAATACGGAGCAACACGAAAATATGCAGAGTGGTTGGTTGAAGCCACAGGATTTGAGTGTATAGAAATAAATAAGGCTAAAATTTCAGAAGTAAAAAAATATGATGTAATTATTTTGGGAGGTGGAATATATGCCTCTGGTATAGCTGGACTTTCTTTTCTAAAGAAAAACATAGGACAACTTAAGGATAAAAAAATCATTGTATTTTGTGACGGTGCTTCACCATTTGAAGAAAAAGCCTACCAAGAACTGAAATCACATAATATGAAAAACGAACTTGCAGAAATTCCTTTGGTTTACTGTAGAGGTTCGTGGAACATGGATAAAATGGGAATTATAGATAAAAATCTGTGTAAGATGTTACAAAAAGCAACAGCTAAAAAGGATTTGTCCGAATGTGAGATTTGGGAAAAGGCACTTATGGAGGCTGGAGAAATTCCTTGTGATTGGACAGATAGAAAGTATATTGAGCCTGTATTAGATATGCTTAAATAAGACAAATCCAGTTTGTAGAAATGAATATTCGCTTACTCATAGAGCCTTTCCAGATGGAGAGGCCCTATTCATGAAAATAGCTTATCTTAATTTTTACTGTCTCTCATATATTCATTAAACCAAGTATCAATCACAAAATAAATTTTTCAGTAGCCGGAATTCTCCCTATCATTTCTTCCAATGTCATTTTCTCAATATATTTTTATTCTCATTACTCATAATCGCTTCTCCTAACCCAAAATGAATTCGCCAATTTTTTCTCTAAACAGATCAATCACAGTATCTATAAATACTCCAGCAAATAAAATGAAAAGCAGGACACCACCCATACAAACCAGAAAAGCTGCCTGTATCCAGTCTTGATAGAATATCACTGTTCCTATGAGCAAACCCATAATTCCCATTCCCAATATCTTTTTCGCGATTGACACTATATGTACCAGAATTTTAACTCCAACACCTATGATTGAAATGATAAACCACAATGGAATTAATAACACTTTTCGAGCCATTTTAAAAATACACATACTCATCCTCCTATCTTACCAGCCACGGCATATCATGATTTACCTCTGCCCGGTAATATCCGCTTATCGTTGAAGGAGCATTGAACAATGCCGCAAGTAAATATTTCTTGATATTTTTGATTTTACTCGTATTTCCTTCCAGGCAATGCAGCACATACTCTACATGAGAATAATCCAGTTTCATGAATTTTCCTCTCACTAAAGCTCCTGAATACCAGTTACTTGCAATCAATACTTTATCACTCTTACACATGACAGTCTCTACGATCAGATCCACAATTTCATCAATTTGATTTTTGTCATGAGGATGACTCACTAACAGAGAATCATAATCCAAATTTTCTTTGATCAGAGATTGATACGCATGTAATGTTTCCATCTCATCCTCTTCGGATCCTATCCCATCTGCAGATACGATATGATTAGATTTATTCTCACTAAGATTAGTATTGTTAATATTAGTATTATTAGAGTTTGAAATGTAAACTTCTTGAAGTTTATTTTCGGGACTTCTTGAAGTTTGTTTTTGGGACTTCTTGAAGTTTGAAATGTAAACTTCTTCTGTTTCCTCTTCTTCTACAGAAGTTTGATTTGTAAACTTCACCATCTTTGTTTTTTCTTTTTTCTGTTCCTCACATTCCTCCTGAATAAATGATTTTACATAGATGATGGTTACCTTACCAAAGCCCTGCCTGCGCTTTTCAATCAAACCAATCCCTTTTTCATCATCCAGTTCCTGAAGAGATTTTACCGCTTTATTCCTGCCACAATTCAATAATTCCATGATATCTTCAATGGAAAAATAGATATATGCCCGATTTTCTTCATCAAACCACTGGTTTTTAATGGATAAGGACATTCTGTCCAACATCAAACCGTATAAGATCTTCGCATCACTGGAAAGATCCTTGAAGCAATCATTGGTAAATAAAGCTTTGGGTATTCTGTAAAAACTAAACTGGTCTGCTTCTGTTCCATAAAAATATTTAAAATTCATCTTTTTGTCCATGTATCTTCCTCCCTTCCTTTCTCTCATAGAAGTCCTCTTTTTAAACTTCTGTATCTCTTTTTTCTTCGGGGGGCCTATCTTTGTCCCCCTACTCCTGTTCTCTTTTCCATTGTTCCAGCAATGATTCGATCACCTTTTCCATATCCGTTTCTGAATAATCTTCCGGAAAATATTTTATAAGCTTCTTTCCGGATAACACTACTTTTCGTTCCTGTGCTTTTACTGCTATGCAGCTATTAAAAATCGAAATCATAAATCCCTGGTTCACAGATCCTTCTTCCAACTGTTTTCTCAAAGCTGTAATCTGTTTTGGTTTGATAAATCCTGTATCTCGGATATACTCGTAGATCCATTTCTGCATTTCCTTATCAATGTAGGAAATATCAACGGCAATGGTAAAATTCAATTTTTTTGCATCTACCATATCTAATAATTCTGGAATCAATTCTGTAAGGCGAATGTATCTCTGAACATTTCTTGTACTTTCTCCAACTTGTTCTGCTAAAACGTCCCGTGAAACAAGTCCTTTCGACTTCTGGCCATTTTGACCAGAAGTTATATCTGTCCTATGTCCCTGATGTTTCATCGCATCCAGTTTCATCTTATAAGCAAATGCTTTTTCACTCGGAAGTAACTCTTCTCGCTGAATATTCGCATCTACCATAGCGATCACTGCATCATCATCTGACAGTTCTCTCACGATTGCAGGAATAGTTTCCAATCCAGCTATAGCTGCCGCATGCATCCTTCGATGACCTGATATCATTTCATATCCATCTTCACCATCAGATCTTAATAAAACTGGTGTCAGTACCCCGTTGACCTTTACACTCTCTACCAAATCTGCCATCTTTTCATCATCCAATACTTTGAAAGGATGATTTTTAAATGCATGGATTCTGCTGATTTCTATTTCCATTGCAGATTCTTCATTGACTACTCCCAACAATTCATCAATGCTTGTCAATTTGATTTTTTCTCCGCTTCTATTTTTCATTTTCCAAAACCTCCTGCGTCAAGTTTTCATATGCCATAGACACCTTTCCGTTTGGGCAATGGCAATAAATGCTTTTTCCCTCCGCACTCGCCTCAGCTACCTTGACTGATAAAGGTATGACATTTTCAAAAATATCTATTTTTGTACCGTAAGTTTCTCTCACTCTGGAAGCAATATCTTTTGCATAGTTAGTACGGAAATCCACCATTGTTAAAAGAATCCCTTGTATTGTCAATTTTCGGTTCAATCTCTTTTTTACCATAGAAATAGTTTTAATCAACTGTTGAAGCCCTTTAACTGGCAAATATGCAGCTTGTACAGGTATCAGAACTGTATCTGATGCAACCAACGCATTGATAGTCATCATGCCTAAACTCGGCATACAATCAATCATAATATAATCGTATCGTGATCGCATCGTATCTATATATTCCTTCATGATCAGTTCTCTGCTCATTACATTACTCATGGTTACTTCCAGAGCAGATAACTCAATATTTGCCGGTAGTAAATCCACCTTTTCCTCATGATGTAAAATACCTTCCTCCTCCATAATTTCTTCTTCGTTGATAATATTCATCATAATGGTTGCAAGGGTGATTCCTATATCATCCGGTTCCACATATCCAAGACTTGCTGTAAGGCTCCCTTGCGGATCTGCATCGATCAATAACACTTTCTTTCCTTGTCTCGCTAATCCAACTCCAAGATTTAAGGTTGTTGTACTTTTGCCAACGTTATGTGAAGCTTCACATAATGTGGGTTATGAAAAGCTATACATTATGCAAAGTTAATGATAGAAATCCTTATAAATAAAGGATTCTTTAGTTGATTTACTTTCCATAATCCATCAAGATTTAAGTGTATTTTATCAATTCACTTAAGGAGGAACGCACGATGGAAAAATTAACTTTGCAGCAACTGATCAACCAAACCGGGGAAGCACTCGTACAGGCAGGTGCATCCAGCTATTACCAAAAAGTATTTAAAACTCTTACCAAACAGCTTTTGCTCTACTCCCACGAACAAGGTACTGATTCTTTCAGCATGGATTTTGGATTACAGTTTTTAGAAGACCATTATTCTATGTCATCTAAGATAGCGTTGAAAAAATGGTGTACCGCCTATTCCCGTTGTATAAATGCTTTGGCAGAATACCAGCGTTCAGGGAATGTAGTTCTTTATCTTGCCATGGATAAAAGAGCGTACACTTTCCCAGAGGGATTTAGATATAGCGCAGAAGCATATATTTCCCATCGGGAAGATATCGGGATAATAAAAAAATCAAATAAGATTTTCAGTTTATATCTGGAGCGCTTTTTTGCGTTTTTAAGCAGGAAGAACATTGCTTCTTTAGATACACTGTCTCTCAAAGACGTTTTGGATTTCATGGCATCTTTGAACTGTTATGAAAAGCCAACCATAAATCATACAATGCGTGCGGTGCGCTATTATCTGAAATACTGCCATGAACATGGTCTTATGGAGCAGGAGATGTTTTCAAAACTTCCAAACCCTCATTACAACAGGCAGAGCCGATTACCTTCTTCGTATTCAGCGAATGAGGTGACGAAACTTCTTGATTCGATTGACCTTGGGAATCCCTGCGGAATCCGTGATTATGCAATCATTCTTCTGATTGCAAGACTTGGACTGCGCAGCAGCGATGTCGCAAATTTAAGGTTTTCCAATATCGACTGGGAAAGAGAAGTAATCCATTTAAACCAGGTAAAAACAGGAAATCCGTTAGAACTTCCTCTTTTAGAAGATGTTGGCGAAGCGATCATTAACTATCTGAAGAACGCAAGGCCTAAAACCGATTCGGATCACGTTTTTGTGAGGCAGGTTCCTCCTTATACGGATTTCAATCCGGGTGCGGTCGGCGCCCTTGTAAGGGTACGTCTCCAGAGATCGGGAATCCATCTTGAAGGGAAAAAGAAAGGCTCCCACACACTCCGCCACAGCCTTGCGAGCCGCCTGTTGGAGCATGAGATTCCGCTTCCGGTCATTTCAGAAATCCTGGGGCACACAACTACTGAAACTACAATGGCATATCTTCGTATTGATATCACCGAGCTTCGGAAATGCGCATTGGAGGTGGCAATCTAATGACAAGAGTCAGAAAATCCCCATCCATGACAGGTTCATTTGCGGAAGTTGCCCAGGAATTCATTCAGTACAAAAGAAGCACAGGTTTTAAATATGCAGATGAACCGAAATGTTTATCCCGGTTTTGCCGTTTCAGTGAAGAACAGGGTGTCACAGAAATAAAAATATCCCGCTCCCTTGCAGAAAAATGGACAGCGCCCCGGGCAGGTGAATCCGAAAAAAGCCGGTCACACCGCATTACCTGCATAAGACAGTTTGCCATATACCTTAATAACCTTGGTTATGACGCTTATATCGTGCCAGAAGTGAAGGGTTTGAATCACAGTTCATTTGTACCATATATATTTACGCATGAGCAGATAGCAGCTGTGATCAAAGCCGCTGATGAAACAGAACCCAAAGAAGCTGCAAGAAATATGCATCTGGCGTTACCAGTGATCTTCCGGATTCTTTATGGCTGTGGGCTTCGTGTGTCAGAAGTTGTCGGACTTCGCTGCAGGGATGTGAATCTCAAAGATGGGATTCTTACGATCCGTGAAGCAAAAACTGACCGTGACCGGTATATCCCATTATCAGATTCCGTAAAAGAAGCCTGTATATCCTATGCAGATAAAATCTGGTGGGAAAAAGACAGCGACTTTTTCTTCCCTGCTCCTGATAAGACCATGCTCAGCCCAATGACGATCTATCAAAGGTACCGCAGGTATCTGGAAGCGGCAGGGATTTCACATGGTGGAAAAGGGCAGGGACCCCGTCTGCATGATGTACGCCATACATTCGCGGTTCATGTTTTACAAAAGTGGATCAGGGAAGAAGCCGATTTAACGGCTATGCTCCCGATTCTTTCCACATATATGGGGCACAAAACAATACGCTCAACAGCAAGGTATCTGCGCCTGACAGCGGAAGTTTATCCAGACCTGATGAGGGAAGTGGAAAGGTCATGTGCATACGTCATCCCGGAGGTATGCCATGAAGGAAACTGATTTTGCACAGTATTTAACGCAGTTCCTGTCAGTATATCTGCCCTGCCAGGTCGGCAGCAAACGTAATACCCAGATAGCATACAGGGACTCATTCTCATTATTTTTAAGATACTGCAGGGACCAGGAGAACCTTTTGCCGGAAAAGCTGACAGTTGCAAAAATAAACAGGGATCTGATCCTCCGCTTTCTGCAATGGCTGGAAGAGGAACGTAACTGCAAAGCGGCGACAAGGAATCAACGTCTCGCTGCAATCCATTCATTTTTCAGCTTTTTAATGGTAGAAGAACCACAGTATATACAGCAAAGCCAGAAAATCCTGGCGATTCCAATGAAAAAAACGGATACGGTGCCACTCATGTATCTTCCATTGGATAGCATCAAGGGCCTGTTAGAACAACCCGACAGGACAACGATCCAGGGGAAAAGGGATGCTGTTCTGCTGTCACTTTTATATGATACCGGAGCAAGGGTTCAGGAACTTGTGGATCTAAAAGTTTGTGATGTTGCTTTAAATGATACGGTCACCATCGTACTGACAGGCAAAGGCGGTAAAAGCCGCATTGTTCCAGTCATGAGACCAACCGGGGAATTGTTGAAGCAGTATATGGAAGGTTCTGGTCTGGCTTCGCCTGTATATGGTCGCAATCCGTTATTTACCAACCGCAGCAATAAACCCCTGACGAGAGCCGGAGTGACATATATTTTGAAAAAATATGCTGCACAGGCTCAGGCAATGGGAATAAAGGATATCTCCGATGAAATCACACCGCATTGGCTGAGGCATAGCAAAGCAATGCATCTGCTTCAGTCCGGAGTCAATCTTGTTTATATCAGAGATCTACTGGGACACTCTGATATTTCAACAACCGAAATCTATGCACGGGCAGACGAAAAAATGAAGCGAAAAGCATTGATGGAAGCTTACAACAGTCCATCATCTGACGAACTGCCAGCGTGGAAAAAGGATAAAGACCTTCTTGATTGGTTGAAATCTTTGTAAGGGTTTACCCCTGATTATGCAAAGTTCAAAAGAGCCTATACCCTATAAAATCAGCAAAAGTGTAGGCTCAACTTTGCATAATAACTTACTTTTCATAACCAACGTTATGTGAAGCTTCACATAATGTGGGCAAAACCACAACCTGTGCCAACTTAGGGATTGGACTGGCGCAGGCCGGAAAGAAAGTGCTTCTCATTGACGGGGACCCGCAAGGGAGCCTGACCATCAGCCTGGGCAATCCCCAGCCGGATAAGCTGCCCTTTACCCTCTCTGACGCGATGGGCCGTATCCTGACCGATCAGCCGGTCCGCCCCGGCGAGGGGATTCTGCGCCACCCGGAGGGCGTGGACCTGATGCCGGCGGATATTCAGCTGTCCGGCATGGAGGTGTCGCTGGTAAACGCTATGAGCCGGGAAACGATTCTGCGGCAATATCTGGACAGTGTAAAGGGGCAGTATTCCCATATCCTCATAGACTGCCAGCCCTCCCTGGGTATGCTCACCGTCAACGCGCTGGCCGCCGCCAACCGGATCATAATCCCCGTCCAGGCGGAGTATCTGCCCGCCAAAGGGCTGGAACAGCTGCTCTCTACGGTAGCCAAAGTCAAGCGGCAGATCAACCCGAAACTGCAAATAGACGGTATCCTGCTGACGATGGTGGACAACCGCACCAACTTTGCCAAAGAGATTGCCGCCCTGCTGCGGGAAACCTACGGCAGCAAAATCAAGGTATTCGGCACAGAGATTCCCCATTCTGTCCGGGCAAAGGAAACCAGCGCGGAGGGCAGGAGCATTTTCGCCCATGACCCAGGCGGCAAAGTAGCCGAAGGCTACGCAAATCTGACCAAGGAGGTGTTGAAACTTGAAAAGCAGCGCGAAAAAAGTAGAGCTGGCATCGGTCGATGATCTGTTTACCACCGAGGAAAGCCGCGCCGACGCGGGGCGGGAAAAGGTGGTAGAAATCTCTTTGAGCGAGCTGCACCCGTTCAAGGGACACCCCTTCAAGGTCAAAGATGATGATGCCATGATGGAAACAGCGGACAGCATCCGGCAGTACGGCGTTCTGGTTCCGGCGATTGCCAGACCCGACCCCAGCGGCGGCTATGAGCTGGTAGCCGGACACAGGCGGCATCGGGCCAGCGAACTGGCAGAGAAAGAAACCATGCCGGTGATTGTCCGGGATTTGGACGATGACGCCGCCACGATTATCATGGTTGACAGCAACTTGCAAAGGGAAAGCCTGCTCCCCAGCGAGAGAGCCTTTGCCTACAAAATGAAATTGGAGGCTATGAAACATCAAGGGGAACGCATGGATTTAACTTCCGCCCAAGTTGGGCGGAAGTCTGCTGGTAAAGAATCGAGAGAAATTTTAGCAGAACAGGTTGGGCAAAGCCGCAATCAGATTTCGCGCTACATTCGCCTGACCGAGTTAATCCCCGAACTGCTGAATATGGTGGATGAAAAGAAAATTGCCCTGAACCCGGCCTATGAGCTGTCCTTTCTCAAAAAAGAAGAACAGACACAGCTTTTGGACGCTATGGACAGCGAACAGGCTACCCCCTCTCTTTCCCAGGCCCAGCGGCTCAAAAAATTCAGTCAGGAGGGGCATTTATCCATAGATGTAATGCGGGCGATTATGGGCGAGGAAAAGAAAAGCGATCTGGACAAGGTGACGTTTACCTCCGACACCCTGCGGAAGTATTTTCCCAAAAGCTACACCCCTGCCCGGATGCAGGAAACCATCATCAAACTGCTGGAACAGTGGCAGAAAAAGCGTCAGAGAGATCAGGAACGCTGAAAGGAGCGTCTATGAGAGATCACGTTGCCAGGGAGTTAAAGGGCCACAACATACTGGCTGTGGAGCGGTTTCAGGATAAGACCCGCTGGATGGTGGAGTTTTCCGTCCTGCGGCCCCGCACCGCCTACGGCGCACCCGGCGATGAAACGCGCCTGTTTCTGGACGAGGACGGCTACCAGGCCGTTCTCGCCAGCCAGAAGCGCCGGGACATCAAAATCAAACGGTATGCCCGCGTCATTGAGGGGCATATCCTGGACTTCAAGCCCAAAAAGAAACGCCACCCGTAAACCCGACAAATTGAGAGGAAGGAATGAATATGTGTACCGTTAAGGAAATCAGAGAAGCCATCCGGGAGGACTGCCGCTCCCAGCGAAACATGGAAACCATTGAGATTGACCGGATTTTTCAAACCCTGACGTTTCCGCAGTTAGAGAGTCTGTTTGACAAACCGCCCATGCCGCCGTTTTTTCACCGGTACAGGCAGAAGTCAGCCAGCAAATGAACGCCGCAATTCTTTTACGGGATTGTGGCTTTTTTCATGCCCTGGGAAACGAAAGGAGTGCAGAAAATGGCCGTTTTTCGCGTAGAACGCACACAGGGATACACCGTTATGAGCAACTATCATCTGCGGGACAAGAGCCTGAGCCTGAAAGCAAAGGGCCTGCTGTCCCAGATGCTCTCGCTGCCGGAGGATTGGGACTACACCCTTTCCGGTCTGGCCGTTATCAACCGGGAAAGCAAGGACGCAATCCGCTCCGCAGTCAATGAGCTGGAAAAGGCGGGGTACATCAAGCGCCGCCAGACCACCGACGCGGGCGGCAAGTTCAGCGCCAACGAGTATGTGATTTATGAGCGTCCGGTAACAGAGGAACCGCCCGCCCAACCGTTGCCCCCAAAACCGTTGTTGGAAAAACCGTTGTCGGGTTTTCCGACAACGGATAATCCGTCAACGGGAAAACCGTCAACGGAAAATCCAACGCAAATAAGTATAGAGAAATTAAATACCCAAAAATCAATTACTGACGGATCAATTACCGATTCCCTTCCTTTCCGGGGAACGGCGGCAAAGCCACCGGAACCGAAGCGAAGGGAAACGATGTCACTGACAGAGATGGAAAGTTATCGGGAGCTGATTTTGGAGAATATCGAGTATGACTGCCTCAAACAGCGGTTTGGGACCTATCGGGAGGACTTGGACGAGATCGTGGAGCTTCTGGTGGAAACCGTCTGCGCGAAGCGTAAGACCACCCGGATTGCCGGGGCGGACTTCCCCCATGAGGTGGTGCGTTCCCGCTTCCTGAAGCTGGACAGCTCCCACATCGAGTTTGTCATGGACTGCCTGCAAAAGAACACCACCGAGGTGCGGAACATGAAGCAATATCTCCTGACGGTGCTGTTCAACGCGCCCACCACCATGAGCAACCATTACACCTCACAGGTCAACCACGATATGTACGGCGGCTTTTGAAAGCAGGCCGTTTTTGTCTGCCCGGAACTGCCGGGAGAAAGGAATCTGTTATGAAACGACCGCTTGCGTATATCACCGCTCCCTGGAGCAAGAACCCCCATGAAAACGCGGCAAACGCCGCCAGCTACTGCCGCCAGGTGTATGACGCCGGATATTCCCCCGTCTGCCCTGTTTTGTTCCTGCCGCTGTTTTTGAAAGATGAAATCCCCCAGGAACACAAGGACGGAATCGACATCGCCAGAGATTACCTGCGCCGCTCCCATGTGCTGGTGGTCTGCGGACACTCGACCGATGAAACGGTCAAAAACGATATTGCCACCGCTGAACGCCTGCGGATCACCGCCACCACGCTGGACGGGATTCTGACGGTGAAAGGCCAGGGCCGGGAGAAAGGGGGCGCACACCATGCCTGAGCAAAAGACCATCGGCCAGCTGATGGAGGAAATGCGGCTTAAAGCCGGGGCGCGGGAGTATTCCGGCCATAGTTACATGGACTTAAACCGGTTCGCGGAGGACACCCGGCACATGATTATTTTTGATACCCTGACCGCTGATTCCCCTGTTGGCTGGAAAGGGGAACGCAGCCGCGCCTTTCTCACCGAGGAGGGATATAAAAAGTCCCTGGAACGCCAGGAACAGGGGCATATCAGGATTGTGAGCCATGCGAAGGTCCGAAACGGAAACCTGCGCTATGACCGGCAAGACCAGCTCCGATAGAGAAACCATGCAGAAAATCCATAGAGAGGAGGCGAAACATCCATGCAGGACGAAGTGGAAAGCAAAACCCTGACGCTCATTGTCAGCGGCACAAAGTTCACCGGCAGGCTGTTCAAAGCGGCGATTATGAAGTATCTGGCGCACCTGAAAGAGCAAAAGATGCAGAAACAGCGGGAAAAGGGCGCGGAGGTCAAGCCCCAGGGAAAGCAGACGGTGAAGCAGCTCATCGGGCAGAACCAGGGCGTGTCCAATCTTGAGATCACAGACCCCTCCATCAAGGCGTTTGAACGGGTTGCCCGGAAGTACGGCGTGGATTACGCGGTAAAGAAGGACCGCAGCTGCTCCCCGCCCAAGTACCTGGTCTTTTTCAAGGCCCGCGACGCGGACGCGCTGACCTCCGCGTTTACCGAGTACACCCAGAAGAAGGTCCGCAAGGCGTCCCGCCCGTCTGTGCTGGCGAAGCTGAACCAGTTCAAGGAGCTGGTGAAAAACGCGGTGGTGGACCGCACCAAGCGAAAGGAGCTGGAACGATGAAAAAGCCCCTGAACATCAAAAAGCTCGTTTTGCTGAACCTGCCCTATATCCTGATGGGGCTGTTTTCCACCAACTTCGGGGAGGCGTGGCGGATGGCCCAGGGCGCGGACGCATCGGAAAAGGCGCTGTCGCTAATCTCCGTCCTTCCGGCGGCGCTTGGAAGTTTCTGGCCCAGCTTTCACCCGCTGGACCTGCTGGTCGGGCTGTGCTGCGGCGCGGCGCTCCGGCTGGCTGTTTACCTGAAAGGCAAAAACGCCAAGAAGTACCGCCCGAATATCGAGTACGGTTCCGCGAGATGGGGAAATTCCCAGGACATCGCCCCTTATGTCGATCCGGTATTCCAGAACAATGTGATCCTTACCCAGACGGAACGCCTTACCATGAGCAGCCGCCCCAAGGACCCCAAGACCGCCCGCAACAAAAATGTGCTGGTCATCGGCGGTTCCGGCTCCGGCAAGACCCGCTTCTGGCTCAAGCCCAACCTGATGCAGCTCCATAGCTCGTATGTGGTTACTGATCCGAAAGGCACAATCCTGGTCGAATGTGGAAAGCTGCTCCAACGGGGCGCGCCGAAGCTGGATAAGGACGGAAAGCCCATGAAGGACAAGAACGGCAAAACCATCTATGAACCGTACCGGATCAAGGTGCTGAATACCATCAACTTCAAAAAATCCATGAAATACAATCCTTTCGCCTATATCCACAGCGAAAAGGACATCTTGAAGCTGGTGACAACCTTAATCGCCAACACCAAGGGCGAGGGGAAAGCCAGTGACGATTTCTGGGTCAAAGCGGAAACGCTGCTGTACTGCGCCCTGATTGGATATATCCACTACGAGGCCCCGGTGGAGGAGCAGAACTTCTCCACCCTGATTGAGTTTATTAACGCGATGGAGGTCCGGGAGGACGATGAGGAATACAAAAACCCTGTTGACCTGATGTTTGACGCGCTGGAATCCGAGAAGCCCAACCATTTTGCGGTGCGGCAGTACAAAAAATATAAGCTGGCGGCGGGCAAAACCGCGAAGTCGATTCTGATTTCCTGCGGCGCGCGGCTGGCGGTATTCGATATTGCCGAGCTGCGGGAGGTCACAGCCTATGATGAGCTGGAACTGGACACCCTGGGGGACCGGAAAACCGCCTTATTTCTCATTATGAGCGATACCGATGACAGCTTTAACTTCCTGATTTCCATGTGCTACACCCAGCTGTTTAACCTCCTGTGCGAGAAAGCGGACGATGTGTACGGCGGCAGGCTCCCGGTCCATGTGCGCTGCCTGATTGACGAGTGCGCCAACATCGGGCAGATTCCAAAGCTGGAAAAGCTGGTAGCCACCATCCGAAGCCGGGAGATTTCCGCCTGTCTGGTATTGCAGGCGCAGTCCCAGTTAAAGGCCATCTACAAGGACAACGCCGACACCATCATCGGAAATATGGACACTTCCATCTTTCTGGGCGGCAAAGAACCCACCACCTTAAAGGAGTTAGCCGCCGCCCTGGGAAAAGAAACCATTGACACCTACAACACCGGGGAGAGCCGGGGGCGGGAAACCTCCCACTCTCTCAACTATCAGAAATTGGGGAAAGAATTGATGAGCCAGGATGAGCTTGCGGTTATGGACGGGGGAAAATGTATCCTCCAGCTGCGGGGCGTCCGCCCGTTTTTGTCAGATAAATATGACATCACCAAGCACCCCAATTTTCAGTACACTGCCGACGCGGACGATAAGAACGCCTTTGACATTGAAGCGTTTTTGTCCACCCGGCTCAAACCAAAACCCAACGAGGTCTACGATGTGTTTGAAGTTGACGTAGACACCGAGGGCGAATAATCCCGTTCCGCAAGAAAGGAGTGATTTTATCTACCCGCCAGGGTCCCTGAAACCTGCCTCGGTTGAGGCCATTGGCGTACAAAGCGGACAGCTCAACAAAAAAATGAAGAAGGAGGATAGCCGGAATCGAGCCGCCCAAAACGCAGGGCGGTTTTGTTGTCCGGCTTTTGTATGCCTATGAACCAACACTAACCACAAAGCGATTCCGGCTAAATTAAAGTATGGAATTTTTCAACAGCGCAATCGAAGTTTTGCAGACCCTCGTGATCGCACTGGGAGCCGGCCTCGGTATCTGGGGCGTCATCAACCTGCTGGAAGGTTATGGCAATGACAACCCTGGGGCCAAGAGCCAGGGCATGAAACAGCTTATGAGTGGCGGTGGTGTGATCCTGATCGGTACACAGTTGATTCCGCTTTTGAGTGGATTATTTGGTTAAAGGAAAGGAGTAGAGATCCATGTTCAATCAAATTTTTGATGCGATTGAGGAATGGATGAGGGAACTTCTAACAGGTATGATCAGTTCTAACTTGGACCGTATGTTTACGGATGTCAATCAGAAGACAAGTGAGATTGCGGGCCAGGTTGGACAGACACCACAAGGATGGAATGGCAGTATATTTAGTATGATCGAAGGACTGTCAAATTCAGTTATCATGCCGATTGCAGGTATCATCATAACATTTGTACTGTGTTATGAATTGATCTCCATGCTGACAGAGCGAAATAATATGCATGATATTGATACATGGATGTTCTTTAAGTATTTTGTAAAAATGTGGATCGCCGTTTATCTGGTAAGCAATACGTTTACCATCACGATGGCAGTCTTTGATGTAGGACAAAACGTCGTAAACTCGGCGGCAGGGCTGGTTTCCGGAGATACATCCATTGATATCAGCTCTGCGATCACAGATTTATCTACTACATTAGAAAGCATGGAGATCGGAGAACTTGTGATATTGGCATTGGAAACTTTGATCGTAAGTTTCTGTATGAAGATCATGTCTGTACTCATTACGGTTATCTTGTATGTCCGTATGATAGAAATTTACCTTTATACCTCAGTTGCACCGATCCCATTCGCAACGATGAGCAACAGAGAGTGGGGACAGATCGGAACGAATTATTTCAGAGGACTCTTTGCCCTGGCATTCCAGGCATTTCTGATGATGGTATGTGTTGCTATTTATGCAGTATTAGTGGCGGGCATCCAGTTTTCGGATAATCTGAGTTCCTCATTATTTGGCGTAATGGCATATACGGTGATCTTATGTTTTAGTCTGTTCAAGACAGGATCACTTAGTAAGTCAATCTTTAATGCACATTAAAAAGAAAGGAAGTGAAACACATGGCGTATGTGAGTGTGCCGAAAGATTTAACGAAAGTAAAGAATAAAGTGGCATTTAATCTTACGAAAAGGCAATTGATCTGTATTGGCATTGGAGCAGCTATGGGAATTCCCTGTTATTTTCTCTTTAGAAATGCTCTTGGAATCAATAATGCTGCAGTCCTTATGGTACTTATGATGCTGCCGGCCTTTTTGTTTGCCATGTATGAGAAAGATGGAATGCATCTGGAAGACGTATTGATGCATGTGATCCGGGTGAAATTTATCCGGCCATCTGTCAGAAAATATGAAACTGAAAACTATTATGAATCGGATCCAGATGGAGAAGATCAGAAAACGATGAGAAAGGAAGAAAGGAAAGGGGGAAATAGTGGTGGTAAGAAAAAGAAAAAAGGCCGCAAATAAAAAGAAGAATGGAAAAAAAGATGTAAAGAAACTTACCGTTCAACAGACCATTGCCTACAAAGAAATGGGAAGGGATGGTATTTGCAGGGTGCAGGGAAATGTCTATTCCAAATGTATCCGGTTTTACGATATCAACTACCAGTTGGCGCAGAATGAAGACAAGAATGCGATCTTTGAAAACTGGTGTGATTTCCTGAACTATTTTGACAGCAGCATACATTTTCAGCTCAGTTTTATCAATCATAAGAGCAGCATGAAGGAGTTTGAGCAGGTGATCAAGATCAGTCCACAGGGAGATGCTTATGATGATATCCGTATGGAATATGCCAATATGCTGAAAAAACAGCTTGCAAGAGGAAACAATGGTTTGGTGAAAACGAAATACATCACCTTTTCCATTGAAGCGGAAAATATCCGGGAAGCAAAACCGAAGCTGGAGCGTATCGAATCCGATATCCTGAATAATTTTAAGATCCTTGGTGTGATGGCGTATCCCCTGAATGGGGAAGAACGATTACGGATTTTGTATGAAACCTTTAATCCGGATTCTACAGTGGATTTCCAGTTTGATTATGGTTCTATGATCAAAACTGGTTTAAACACAAAAGATTATGTAGCGCCTACCAGTTTTGTCTTTAAGGATGGGAAGACCTTCCAGATGGGAAATACGATGGGGGCGGTTTCTTATTTACAGATCCTTGCTCCGGAGCTGACAGACAAGATGCTGGCAGAGTTTTTGGATATTGATAAGGATTTGATCGTAAATCTGCATATTCAGTCTGTGGATCAGATGAAAGCGATCAAGCTGGTAAAAAGTAAAGTAACGGATATCAACAGAATGAAAATTGAAGAGCAGAAAAAAGCAGTAAGAGCAGGGTACGATATGGATATCATTCCGTCGGATCTGAATACCTATGGAGGGGAAGCAAAACGGCTTTTGGAAGATCTGCAATCACGAAATGAGCGTATGTTCCTTGTAACAGCGCTCTTTTTAAATACAGCAAAAAGTAAGCAGGAATTGGAAAATGCAATCTTTCAGACAGCCGGTATCGCACAGAAATATAATTGTATGTTAAAGCGTCTGGACTATCAGCAGGAAGAAGGCTTGATGAGCAGCCTTCCCCTTGGAGTCAGCCATATTCCGATAAAAAGAGCGCTGACAACGACCAGTACAGCGATTTTTGTACCATTTACTACACAGGAATTATTTATGGGCGGCGATTCTTTGTATTATGGACTGAACGCTACCAGCAATAACCTAATCATGGTAGACAGGAAAAAGTCAAAAAATCCAAATGGACTGATCCTTGGTACGCCCGGATCAGGAAAATCCTTTGCGGCAAAGAGGGAAATGACAAACGTATTTTTTACGACCAATGATGACATTATCATTGGAGATCCGGAAGGCGAGTATTATCCATTGGTCCATGCGTTGGGAGGACAGGTCATCCATATTTCCCCAAACAGTAAGGATTACATCAATCCGATGGATATCAACATGAATTATTCTGAGGATGATAATCCGCTGGGAGTAAAATCTGACTTTATTTTATCCCTTTGTGAATTGATCATGGGAAGCCGGGATGGAATTGAAGCGGAAGAAAAGTCTGTCATTGACCGATGCCTTCCCCTTGTATATCAGAACTATTTTTCTGATCCGAAACCGGAAAATATGCCAATCCTTGGAGATCTGTATGATTGTCTCCGCAAACAGAAAGAACCTCAGGCACAGAGGATTGCCACAGCTCTGGAAATCTACGTCAACGGATCTTTGAAGGTGTTCAATCACCAGACCAACGTAGAACTGAATAACAGGATTATCTGTTTTGATATCAAGGAGCTCGGAAAGCAGTTGAAAAAGCTTGGAATGCTCATCATACAGGATCAGGTGTGGAACCGGGTGACTGTCAATCGTGGCGTAAAATCTACCTGGTACTATATCGATGAATTCCATCTCCTTCTGAAAGAAGAGCAGACGGCATCTTATTCGGTAGAGATCTTCAAGAGGTTTAGGAAGTGGGGCGGAATCCCAACGGGAATCACGCAGAATATAAAGGACCTCCTTTCCAGCCGGGAAATTGAAAATATTTTTGAAAACAGTGATTTTATTTTGATGTTAAATCAGGCTGCAGGTGACCGGCAGATCCTGGCAAAACAATTAAATATCTCACCGTATCAGTTGTCTTATGTTACGAATTCCGGCGAAGGAGAAGGGCTTCTCTTTTATGGGACAACAATCATTCCGTTTAAGGATAAGTTTGATAAGTCCCTGAAGTTATATTCTCTCATGACAACAAAGCCGGAAGAAGTGGAACAAAGAGAAAAGGAAGGAGGCGGAAGTCTTGGCAGGGAAAGAACTGAAAGGAAGAGAGAAAGTTGTAAGTAAAATGACAAGAGACGGTCTGACGGAAGAAAATCTGGCAGATGGTTCCGTAAAAGATATCAGCCATAAAAGCCGGGGCAGACCGCCGGAAGTGAAACAGGACTTTGTTTTTGACCGGGAAAAGAAGAAAGCAGAGATGCCGGATGGACAAGGTAGGGAACGGAACCTGAAAAGAAAGCAGATCCGAAAATCCTCTTTGCGAAAAGAAGCAGTATCCGAGGAATCTATTTTAGAAGAATCCGTGTTAAACGGAGAGGAATTTGGGGAGAAAAACGTTTTTGGAGAATCCCCCAAATACAAGAAAAAGTTTCGGGAACATGCGCAGATACCGGAAGATGACTCCTTGACTGGACAGAAGAAAAAGATCCGGAGAAAGCAGATCCAGAAACAGATGAGAAAAGAGCAGGCAAAATCCGGAAGGTTATCCTTTGATGATGAGGAAAACCAGATGGTAAAAGGTCCTGGAATGAAACCGGGAGGAACCATTGGGAGATATGCGGTAAGGGATGCAATTTCAAAAGGAGTATCGGATCCAGAAGAAGAGGAACAGGATGTTGCAACGGAAACGGTTCAGTTTGCAGAAAGAGGGACGGAAACAGCGGTAAGAGGTCTGCGCTATGCACAGCTTCGGAGTCAGCGTGCAGATGTAAAGGCAAACCGGAGAGGATATCATCTGGATGAAACCGGAGAAAAGTTAAAATTTGGTATGAGTGACAGCATGGGGAAAGCAGGGGCGGAGGAAACGGCTAAAAAGTCGGAAGAGAAGAAAAGGGTTCTGAACCGCTTTTTCCAGAGAAAACGATATAAGGATGCCTATCGGGCTGCCAGAATAGGAAAATCTGCAGGCAGTGCAGGTGGGGCGGCAACTGTTGCCGGCGTTGAGAATATAACCGTGAAAGCGAAGATCGCATTAAAAGAGATTGTGAAGCGGAATCGGGCTGTATTTTTTGGCGCCGGTATTTTTGTGCTCTTATGTCTGATTGTGGCAGTATCTTTGGGAAGCTGCAGCGCTTCTATACAAGGGGGCGGCTCTGTGATCGAGATCACAACATATCCGGGAACAGATGAGGATATCTATGCGGCTGAGAACTACTATGTTTCTTTGGAAACAGCTTTGAACCAGCAGATCAATGAGATGGAAACCACTCATCCGGACTATGATGAATACCAGTACAACGTAGGCGAGATCGCTCATAATCCGTATCATCTGATCTCCTATCTGACAGCAAAATATGGGGATTGGAAATTTGAAGACATCAAGGATGAATTACAGGCTTTATTTGAAGCACAGTACAGCTTGGATACAGAAAGCAAAACAGAAACCGTGACAGAAACGAAGACAGTACGGGTGGGGGAATCCTTAGGGAACGTAGTTACCAGCGGTTACTGTAATTGTTCGATCTGTTGCGGACAATGGTCAGGCGGTCCTACAGCGAGTGGTGTTTATCCAACCGCAAACCATACAATCGCGGTAGATGCTTCTGATCCATTTGTTCCGATGGGAACAAAGATTGTGATGAATGGCGTGGAATATACCGTAGAGGATACGGGAGCCTTTGCAAGATATGGAGTGCAGTTCGATGTTTACTATGATAATCATAGCGCAGCATCCGCACATGGCCATAAGACCTGGGAAGCGTTTATTGCGGATAGTAACGGAAGCAATGAAGTGACGGTAACGAATACGACAACGAAGAAGATCTTGTATGTAACTTTAGGAAACACAGGATTTGATGCAGTTGCAAGAGCCAATCTGAATGAAGAACAGATGATCCTATATAATGCTTTGAATACCACCTATGGAAACAGAAATTACTTGTGGGATATAGGAAATATCTCTACAGGCTCCGGTTCAGACGGAATGAGTTATGAGATACCGCCGGAAGCATTACAGGATGAAGAATTTGCCCGGATGATCCGGGAAGCTGAGAAATATCTGGGAGTCCCGTATGTATGGGGAGGATATTCCCCTTCTGGATTTGACTGTTCCGGATTTGTATCCTATGTGATCAATCATTGTGGAAACGGATGGAATCTGGGAAGACAGACCGCAGAGGGATTGCGAAACAGTTGTACGTTTGTTTCTCCGGGAGATGCAAAGCCAGGGGATCTGATCTTTTTCCAGGGAACGTACAGTACGCCAGGAGCAAGCCACGTGGGTATCTATGTGGGAAATAACATGATGATCCATTGTGGGGATCCGATCCATTATTCCAATATCGGTACAGCATACTGGCAGCAACATTTTATGTGTTTTGGCAGATTGCCATAAGAAAAGGAGAGTGAAAGATTTGAATAAAAAAATCAAGAAATATATGGAGGAGATCCATAAGACAGAACAGAAGATCGCTGATCTTCAACAGTATCTCAAAGGACTTCATGCTGCTTTAAAACAGGAAGAAGATAATGAGATGATCAAAAGCATCCGCGGAATGAAATTAGACAGTCATGCCCTGCATGATCTTCTGAATGGAATCCAGGAAGGAACCGTAAAATTTCAGGTCAGCCAGGAGTCTGAGGAAGAAGGAACAGGCTCCTTTGTATTTACAGAAAAGAAAGAGGAGGGACATCCGTATGGTGAAATGGAAAAAACTGAATAAGAAAGTGGCAGGAGTATTGTTAGGCGTTATGGTGCTTTTTTCCGCATCCACAACAGCCTTTGCATATGTGGATCCGTCGGCAGAGACGGCAAATACAGAAGCAGCACAGACGGAGATGGTGCAGAACGAAGAAACAGAAAAGCCGGCAGATGAGGGGGTTCTGCCAGAAAATAATAAAACAGAGAAGAAAGAAGATGCTTTTACAGAACCGGGAAATGGGGAAGTCCAGGATGATATCCAGAATGGATCCAGTAAAGAATTCCTTACGATCACAACAAAGAATAACAATATCTTTTATCTTGTGATTGACCGCAGTTCTACCTCCCAGAATGTATATCTGTTATCCCAGGTGGATGAAAATGATCTGAAGGAATTTGTGGATCAGGAAAAAGAGACGGCAACTGTCACACCCACTCCGCAGGTAGTCATCGATGAAAATAAAACCGAAGAAACCGATAAAAAAGAAGAGATAGCAAAGCCAGAAAAAGAGAAGATGCCACAAGCGAATATGGGAGCAATGGCAGCAATCCTTATTCTTGCGTTAGGTGGAGTTGCAGCTTATTACTACTTCAAGATCTATAAGCCAAAGAAAGAGGAAGAAGATGATTTTGAAGAGGAAGGACTGGAAACAAGTGATGGCTTGGAAATCATCAATGAGGATGAATTTGAAGACCGGGAAGAAGAAAATGAATAAAAAATAAAAAAAATGAGTGGAACGCCCTGTATTTTTGGGGCGTTTCCTTTCGTTATATGAAGGAGGTAATAAGTTATGTATTTAGTAATTGCAGAAAAACCAAGCGTGTCCAAAGCGATTGCAGAAGTGATCGGGGCATCAAAAAAAGAAGAAGGGTATCTGGAAGGAAAGGGCTGCATTGTCAGTTGGTGTTTTGGCCATCTTGCAGAATATGTTCCACCGGATTCTTATGATGAAAGGTTCACCAGATGGATGTATGAGGATCTTCCGATCATCCCAAAAGAATGGAAACTGGCAGTATCTAAAGATAAGAAAGAACAGTTCTATATTTTGAAAAAGCTGCTAAACCGCCCGGATATCGAGTTTGTGGTAAATGCCTGTGATGCTGGACGGGAAGGAGAACTGATCTTTAAGCATGTATATGATCTGTCCGGAAGTAAAAAGCCGGTCAAGAGATTATGGATCAGTTCGCTGGAAAGTTCTTCGATCTTAGAAGGTATGGAACATCTGATAGCTGGAGAAATCTATCATAATCTGGCAGAAGCAGCGGTTTGTCGGGCACAGGCAGACTGGCTTGTCGGTATGAATGCGACAAGAGCTTACACAACAAAATATTTTAAAAAGCTGGCAGTTGGCCGCGTGCAGACACCGACACTTGCCATGCTTGTCGAAAGACAGAAGCAGATTTCCGGTTTCAAAAAAGAAAAATATTTTAATGTGGTTTTGGATTGTGATGGACTGATCGCAGAGAAGAAGAAAATCTTCGATGTGGAAGAAGCAGAAAGAGTGTGGAAAACCTGTCAGGGCAGTGATGCGATTGTGGAAAAGGTGGAGTCAAAGGAAAAGACGGTAAAACCACCGAAACTGTATGACCTGACAACCCTACAGAGAGAGGCGAACCGTATCTATGGAATGACTGCTCAGCAGACATTAAATGCGGCGCAGAGCCTGTATGAGCAGAAGCTGATCACTTATCCGAGAACGGACAGCCAGTATTTGACAAGTGATATGGAAGAAACAGCGAAACAAGTAATCCGTAAGATCCATGAGAAATATCAATTGCTGGGACCGTTTGACCAGCCCAAAACACCGGAGGTAAAGAAGGTGCTGAATGACAAGAAAGTATCGGATCATCATGCAATCATTCCTACGATAGAACTTGCAGAATTTGACTTCTCTAAGCTAAGAGAATGGGAACAAAAGATTTTATTCCTGATCGCAGTACATACCGTAGAAGCAATGGAAGAAGATCATGTATTCATGGAGACAGAGGTGGAAGTACGATGTCAGGATGAGATTTTTAAAGCAAAAGGGAAAGTAATCAAACAGATAGGTTGGAAACTGTATGAGGAATGCTTTAAGAATGATGATGGACTTGCCATAGAAAATCCGGCGGATGCAGGGAAGGATCGCATTCCAAAAGTAGAAGTAGATTATAAGTTTTACAACGTATCCGCAGTGAAGACGGAACATTTTACAGCACCACCGAAACCGTATAGTGAGGATACCCTGCTTGCAGCTATGGAGACCGCTGGAAATAAAGAATTTGAGGAAGATACCGAGAAGAAAGGGCTGGGCACCCCGGCAACAAGAGCAGGAATCATAGAAAAACTGATCGCTTCCCAGTATGCGGTACGAAGAGGCAAACAGATCTTTCCAACAGAGGACGGAAAAGTATTGATCGATATCTTACCAGATTTCTTGAAGTCTGCCAGTATGACAGCCGAATGGGAAAACCAACTGTTAGAGATGGAGCAGGGAAAGATGGCTCCGGGGCAGTTTATGACAGGCATCGAAAAGCTGCTTTCCATGATGCTGAATCATTGTGACTCCATTCCGGAAGAAGAGACACGAAGGTTCCAGAAAAAAGAGAGCTTGGGAACCTGTCCGGTCTGTGGCGGCCTGGTCTATGAAGGAAAGAAAAATTTCTATTGCGGTAATCGTGCGTGTAATTTCTGTCTCTGGAAAGAAAACAAGTATTTACAGAGCATGGAAAAGGATATGGATGCCAGGATGGCTGCTGAGCTTTTGAAGAATGGAAGTGTTCATGTGAAGGATCTGTATTCCAGAAAGAAAGATCTGTATTTTGAAGCAGATCTGCATATGGAAGCCGATGAAAACGGGAGAGTGACATTTTCATTATCTTTCCCGGAAAGAAAAACAACGAAGAAAAATAAGAGAAAGTAGGAGGAATAGAATATGGAATTTAATCAATTTGTTGACGAAGTAAAGGGAGGAATTAAGCTGTTTCTTCCCATAGATTATGAAGATGCACAGGTAAGAATCGAAGAGATAAAGAAATTAAATGAAAATTATCTTGGAATGACGGTCTTAAAAGAAAATCAGGTAATCGCACCGACTTTTAACCTGAACCAGTTATACGAAATGTTCCAGTCAGATCCACAGAATTCTATGGAAAACATTTTGAGAAATATTACGGAGCTGGTGCTTGATGCACCGGAACAGTTTGATCCGAAGAGCATCACAGAATATGAGACTGCAAAGGATAAGCTGTTCATCCGCATATCTTCAGCAGAAAAAAATGAAGAAATGCTGCAGAACGTACCTCACCAAATGAGAGAAGATCTGGCAATTACCTATCATCTTGCAATCAGCATTGATGATATTGGGGTGGGTTCTACGACGATCACGAATGATATTTTAAAGCGTTATGGGATCAGTGAGGAACAGCTTCATGCAGATGCCATGGAAAACAGTCCTAATGTCAGACCGGTTCAGGTGATGATTATGGGAAGTATGATCGAGCAGCTTATGGGAATGGGTCCTGAAACAATCATGAGGGATGAACCTGTTCAGAACATTGCAGAAATTATTTCAAAGGGAATGGGAATGGAAAGGGAGACTCCGATGTTCATTATCACGAATCCGCAGACAGTGGATGGAGCAGGTGTGATTTTTTATCCGGAAGTAATGGATCAGATTGGGGAAGGTTTTCAGGGAGACTTCTTTATTCTGCCCTCTTCCACCCATGAAACATTAGTCATTCCGGATAATGGAGCATTTGATTACCGGGTTCTGGAGGATATGGTCCAGACAATCAATGAAAATGAAGTCGCTCCGGAAGAACGACTTTCCGATCACGTCTATCATTATGATGTGAAAGACCGGGTATTTGAAAGGGCAGATAAATTTGAAGAGCGTCAGAAAGAAAAGGCAGCTCAGCTCGATAAAAATGAATATACCGGAAAAGAGCAGAAGATGGAGCATCCAAAACCAAAGAAACATGAGATGGAATTATAGAAGTGTAGAGTCCGTATAACAATAAGATGGGAATCCCTCATACACACGGCTGTATGGGGGATTTTTTGAAAGAGAAAGAGAGGAAATGAATGAGCGAAGAATTGACAAAAACCAAATTACTTCCCATACAGGGGAAAGATATGGATAGTATCATGCAAAACCTGGAAACAGGAGTCGCAGAATTATTTACCAGTGAACGGTATCAGGAATATTTGAAAACCATGTCAAAATTCCATAATTATTCTTTTAATAATACGCTGTTGATCGCCATGCAAAGACCGGATGCCACCTTAGTAACGGGATATCGAAACTGGCAGTCTATGGGCAGACAGGTAAAAAAAGGGGAGAAGGGAATTACCATTATCGCACCGGCGCCAATCAAAAGGAAAAAGGAACAGGCAGTATTGGATCAGGATCAGAAACCGGTCATCGGTCCGGATGGAAAACCAAAGACGGAAGAGGTGGAGGTCACACTTCCGTGTTTCAAGGCCATCACAGTATTTGATATTGAACAGACCACAGGAGAGCCGATCCAGACACTTGCTCCTGAAATCCTGACAGCGGCAGTAGAAGATTTTGACTTATTCCTGCAAGCAATCCAGGAAATCTCACCAGTACCGATACGATTCGATGCGATTGAAGGATCTGCAAACGGTTATTATCACAACCTGGATAAAGAGATTGTCATCAAAAAAGATATGAGCCAGAGCCAGACTTTAAAAACAGCGATCCATGAAACCGCACATGCAAGGTTACATGATAAGGAGATCATGGAAAGCCAGGGCATCGAGAAGGACCGGCTGACAAAAGAAGTGGAAGCAGAGTCAGTTGCGTATTGTGTGTGCTCTGCCTTTGAACTGGATACGTCAGAATACAGTTTTCCGTATATTGCCGGCTGGAGCAGTGGAAAAGAACTAAGAGAACTGAAAGCCTCTATGGATGTGATTCGTAAGACTGCCGGAGAAATGATCGATGAACTGACAGAAAAAATAGAAATGATGCTGGAACAGAAACAAGAGAAATTACTTGCTGCCGTAGAAGCTGCCGGATACCGTTTTGTAAAAGAGGAAAGCAATTCTCAACATCTGCAGTTTATTCCGGATGGCACCCATAGGATGCAGGGACATTTATTTGCGAAATCCTGGAACGAAGTGGAACGATGGGTAGAAGCAATCATAGAAAAAGGAGATCCGATCCAGAAAGAACGTGTAGAGCGAGTGATATATCCGGAACGGTTTGAACAGAGTTTTGAAGAAATGATGTTTACAAGGAAAGAATGCAGGCTCTCGATCTATCATTTGGATGAAAATGGAACAGGAAGAGATCAATTATTTGTGGGAATGGAAGACCTGCAGGAAAAAGGGATCACGATAACTGCTGATCAGTATCGATGTGTTTATTCCAGCCTGTATCTGCCAAATGAAGATATGAATGCGATTTACAGTATTTTTAATGATGATCCACCGGCAGATTATAAGGCACACTCCCTGTCTGTCAGTGATGTTGTGATCATGAATCAGAATGGGGATATGAAAGCATATTTTGTGGATTGCTTTGGCTTCCAGGAACTTACGGATTTTGTGGAAGAGAGAAAAAAGATACTTGGAATGGAAAGTGACATTCAGAAAAAGGATGTCTTAGAGCAAACGAGCTGTATCAGCTTCTATGCGGCAGAATGTTCAGAGTTTCCGGTATTAGGAGAAGTACATCATGATCTTAGTCTGCCGAAAGCATTGGAAGCCTATGAAAAGATACCGGCAGAACGGATGAATGGGATCAAGTCTGTTGGATTTAACCTGCAGGAAGGAAGCGATTATGACGGAATGATGGATCTGATGGTTGCCGGAAGATCACAAAGAGAGATTTTAGATTCCATACCATTCTATAAAGAAAATAAGTTGGTGCAGGAAGCTTTGAAACGTGTAGAACAATATATCGAAGAAAAGTCTCTGAATGTAGAAAAAACCAGACCAAAAGAAGAAAAAGGAGAGATACAGAAAACCAAATCTCAAAAAAGAAGGGAGGATATGAGCTTATGAGTAAAGTAACATTTGAAGAAGATGAATTGGCGGTTGTGGCTCTTTTCCAGGAAAACACTAGAAAAGATACGATAGATATTTTGAAAGACACTTTAGAGGTATTGGAAGAAACGAAAGAAGATCCATTGGAAGACGATCTGCTGGAAACCATTGCATCTGCGATCAGTAAGTTACAGATGATAGAAGATAAATATTATTATTCCTTGGATTTGAATCGTTATCTGAATAACCTGGAGGATGATGCTTATGAAGAATGATCAATTTGCAGTTTACCGAGTAGACCGTAATTCGGAAGGGAGAGACCTTTGGCACCTTTCCTATCAGGAAGCGGTAAGCAGGAAACTTGCGATACGGATTGAACATTACCGACAGATAAATCTCAGACCATTATTGCCGGGGGAGAGTGCAATTGCTTTATGGAAACGCATGAAAGAGTCCTGTGAAGTCAGTGATGTGCTTGTACTGAATCAGAATGGGGAAATTCATTGTTATTATGTCAATGAAGACTATCCACAGCTTTTATCAGGGTTCATCCGATTAAACCCGTCAGGTACATTGGTCACGTTGGATACGGAAAATTATCGCATTAGTGGCAAGCCGGGAAACTGGATGGCTACGGATGATATCATTATTGATGGAAAACAGTTTTATCTCATGGAGCATCAGGAATATCACAGACAGGTTGCCTATATCATCCTAGACAGTTATGGAAAGATGATCATGGAGGAATGTCAGAATGGATTTGATGAAAAAACCAAACAGAAACTCCATGAGCTTATGAAAGCACCGGAACAAAGGGAACAGAAACATCAAAAAAATAGAGACAGGCTGGAACATTATCAGAAATTTTTTGAGAATGGGACTTATGAGAGAAGCTGGGAATCCGGAACAGAAGGAAATTATAATATGGTGGATGGGCAGGTAAACAATCTGAAAAGTGCAGAAGGGAAAAGAGTGGAAAGAAAGCCGGTACAGAGACCAGAACAATCCTCAAAAAAGAAACCAAAGAAAAGAGAGTCGGTGATCAAGAGATTACGGGAAAAACAGATTGCAATCGCTGTGAAATCTGGAAAACCGGTACCGAGATATTTGGAGCAGGATATGGAAAGGAGGAGAGGATAGATGCTATGAAACTGTCAAAGTATGAAAAAGAAACGATTATCCTGACAAATGAAGAAAATCGATATTATAGTGTCTATACATTTAATCAGGGATTACAGAAACGACTAAAGAATTTTGCAGAGAGATATCCGGAATGCTGCTATCTAATTAACTCAACAAAAGAAGGAAGTGAAACCTATATAATCCAAAAGGGACGGTTATCATTGAATTTAAGACCTCCTTATGCAAAGGAGCGAATTCAGAAAGCATTAGAAACAATTCAAATAGCACGTGAAGAGAAGTTGGATGATTCATAAGATACGATTTAAGCGAAAAATGCCTCATGACCATGAGGAAAAATGAAAGCAAAAGGTATTCTGTGATAAAGTATAAAGGCTTAGAAGAGAAAATGTCTCTTCTAGGCTTTTT
>SKEY01000579.1_pt1 | contig 57423 bp, 79 predicted proteins | sample 4843871 | NCBI WGS metagenome assembly SKEY01 (sample SAMN11008797, study PRJNA524170) | human gut metagenome | biome: Human fecal sample; material: Feces; isolation source: fecal sample from pouch patient p36 | host: Homo sapiens | place: Israel: Tel-Aviv | collected 2016-12-04
AGTCAACAACTGTGTGACGGATAATGCCAAACTGCCCCTTTCGGCGGCACAGGGTAAGGCTTTGATGGACCTTTATACTGTGCTCAATACCAATTTAGATTACCGTACAGCGGTCACCGATTTGTTTTCGGTCGCTAATGTCGGGCTCAATACACGCCGAATAGTACGTTATAACGCAAATACACTCAATACCCCATATCAATCAGGTATGACTTCTGATATCGACAGCGGGCTTGCAATTATAACGATGGGGAGTAATAACTACGGATCGATAGTATGTATACCAGAAGGTGGTACCGTTACTGCTCCTTGTATTTGTAAAAAAACCAATACATGGGGTAGATGGTATAGGGTAATCATGGATTTAGATGTACAAGCCGGAAGAGTGGAATCTATTGATTGCGCTGGAAATAGCCTTACTCTATATGATGTAACCTTTCCCGCTCCGTTTATTAAAACACCTCAGGTCATAGTCGGTCTATATTCCAACACGACTACAAGCAATTATGGAAATATATCAACAATGGCCACTATGATTACCACAACTGGATTTAGGATAAAAGTTGCAAATGCCAACAGCGGGAGTTTTGCACCAGGAGTTTCATGGATTGCTTTTACACAATAGTCAAGTATTATCTCATAATGGCAATCCACGCAACGGATGCGGCTTGGGCTGCATCTGACCGTGATATATATATCCTGCAACCTGTAGAGGTGATATTTGCAACGGATGCGAATATCATATTTGGACTCGATGTCATCGGGGTGACAGTAACTGATGGGACAGCTGCGAAAGCCATAGGAAATGTTATCGTTTTATATGCCGGTTGGTTTACAGCAGTAGGCGTAATAGACACAGTCCCTCCCTGGGAATCACGGTTTGAGCGTAGCCTAAACCAATCCCCCCAAGTACCATTAGCTTTTGCTCGTAAGAACAACGTATCCGCGGCGCCAGCTGCAATGTATAGGATAGTACCATAATTTGCTGATGACATACTGATTATGGCAGTCCCGGATTGTAATGTGGTTAATCCTGCTTTATATGGCGTGTTGTGTGTGTTATCACCGCAATTGATAATCCGTTTTCCGATAGGGCCAGCATCAGCTTCTACAATTAAATCAGCAACCACAGTACGGTTATCCAAATTGGTATTGAGCACAGTATAAAGGTCCATCAAAGCCTTACCCTGTGCCGCCGAAAGGGGCAGTTTGGCATTATCCGTCACACAGTTGTTGACTATGCTGCCAATCAGGCAGACCCCCGTCATCCAGTTCTTGGTATCCTCAAAAAATTTCTTGACCTTCCCCAGGAATGTCTTCGGCTTCTCACCGGCCACCGGGACCGGGAAATCTGTGGTTATGTTATCCAGCGTCTTTACCGTCATCTCAGATATATCCCCACCGGAGGATTCCGCCTTCTTTTTCAGCGCTGCGTCTACCACATCTGCGTTGTCATTGAAATCCTGTATATCAACCGGATCCGTACCTTCCGGCTTTTTTAGATTATAATTAGGTGTTAACTGCATATCCTATGCCTCCTTTAATGTCCTTACGTCATCCCAGGTCATGTCCCCAAGACGGTTCCATATATATGGTTTCAGTTCGTTCCATGTGGTGTATCGGTACTCAAACCGGTAGGCCAGATGCGCTGGCTTTATGTCCTCCAACATGGAGACAAATGCCTGCATGTTCCGGGGGATCCCTTTGATGCCGATAAACTGGATAATAAAAAAGTGATTGGGGTTATCCTCAATCACCTTTACCTCCCCGCCCGAAAAGGCCACGGCCGTATCCTCTATCATCTTCCGGGTTGTGGTCCCCTGGCCCCGGAGTTTTGCCATGAGTATTTCCCGGCGCTGCTCATAGGTCAGGGACATGTTCGTGGCCACACCCAGCATCTGCTCCCACCTGGACAGCCCCCAGGTGGCCGTCACGATATAGCATTGGTCAATCAGGTCCTCCAGGTCATGTTGTAGCTGCCCTACCTCATAGCCCTGTGTCCGGTATATCTCCGCCATCTCCCGGAGCTCTGCCAGGAATGGCGGTGCATACCGCGCCAGGTCCACAAAATACTCCTCCGGGACAGTACTGCCTGAGCCCTCCTGGGCGTACTGGCTGCGGCCATATAATGTCTTCCCATACATGCCTTACACCCCCTTCAGGTCATTCCATGTCAGCGCCGGATTACTGCCGGCCGTCACATGGCCCTGCGCATTGACCGTGACACTCCGGTAGGTTCCGGCTGTCACCCCGCTGCTTGGATGGCTATATTTCGTATCAGGCGGTGTCTGCCAGGTCCCATCCGCCCTTAAATATTTTGTCTGCGCCCCTGCTGCTGGGGCCGGGACCAGACCAGTCCCGCCAGCGGCGCTTGAGGTGGCTGCCTTGAATACGGCATATGTGGTATTGTCATCCGCCCCCCACGCCGCAGTCCCATCAGCACTCCATCGTAGTATCTGCCCGCTGGACCCGCCGGATGGGACATGCTTATTCCCTGCCGTAGTGGGGTGCACATACTTATTGGCCCCCTCCGCAATCCCCGCCAGCTTATCTAACATGGCCTGGGTGATTTTGTCCAGTACCGTCTTATTCGCATGTGTGTGCTCCTGGCTGGTGTCCACATCCGCAGCAGTCAGATAGCCGGAATCGTTCGTGAACTGTGACAGCTTCGTGGGCATGTCCGTAATCTGGCTCTTGGTATGGCTATGGGAGGATGGCGGGAAGGTTGATGGCTTACTGCCTATCTCTGTCCAGGCATATGCAGGCTTTGCAGATGCCTTTGCCCAGGCTGGGACATCCGATGCGGGCATGGAGGACGGTTTGTTCCTGATATAGGCATCGGAGCCGGTATCCGTCACATCCCAGTCTGGCTGTACGTTGACCTCAGCCCCTGATGCAATCCCCGCCAGCTTATCCAGCATGGCCTGGGTCAGCTTGTCAATCACGCCCTTATTGCTGTGGGCATGCTTCTTGGTATCGGCATCGTTCCAGTTCGCCCGTTCCGTTGCCGTGATATGCTGGACCGTATCGGCTTTATGGGTGATGAAATCCGCTATGGCCTTTGCAATCTTCCCCATGGCCGCACCCAGTTTATCTCCGCTGGTCAGATTGGCCAGTGTGGTCGCCTGCGTATAGGTCGGTACCTGGTCATTGGTCGCCACATTGGGCACGCTCCCCAGCCCCACCTGTGACTTTGTCACCCCATGTGGATTACTTTTATTACTGATGTGGGTATAGGCATCCGACCAATTGGCCAGCAGTGTTTCCGTCAGCTTATCCAGGGTGGATTTGTTGCCATGGGAATGACGCTTATTGTATGCGTCATCATAATGGGTCTTATCCTCCTTGCTGAGCAGCCCATCCACACTCTGGGTCGCCTTGGGGATTGCATTGGCAGATATGGCAATCCAGGCAGTGCCATCCCAACGGTATGTGTAATCCGTGTCCTTGACATTTACCGTCCATCCATCATCGGGGTGAGGATACGTTGCTGCAAGGTCTGCATAGGTATCAACCGCCTCTTTCCAGTCGATGGCTGTCTCCAGGGCGGAGAACTTATTGTCCACCTCGTTACGGGTGTATTTATCATCCCAACTGGGCTTATTGGTATTGATGGTAGCCCGTATGGCATCCTCTGCAGCCGTGGCCCTGGATTTCTCCGCTGTGACTGCATCGCTATTTACTTTCTCCGCTGCCTTTGCCCGCGTCACCTCGGCCGCCAGGTCAACCTTCAGCCCCTGTTCCGCTTCTTCCGCCCGTCTGGCCTCCGTATCAACCCGGCCATCCAGACGGTCCTCCTCCTGCGTGGCGCGGTTGGTTTCTGCCTGCAGGTCATCTGTTAATTTCTTCTCTGCCCCCAGGGCCCTGGTTTCCTCCGCATTCAGCGCCTCCTGTGTTGCAACGATGGATTCCTGCACCCGGTTGATGTCGTCCCCCTCAACGGTATCCCCGTCAGTCTCATAGCTGATGTAGACCACCGGCGCATCCGCATACACCCGGACTATCCGTTTCCAGGGCGCCAGGCTGGGCGTTGACAGGGTATATGTTTCCAGGCGCTCCCCTGTCAGCTTCGGGCCGGTGAACACAGCGAAGGTAGCCTCGTTGATGTTGTCATGCTGCAGCTCCGCCTCATACACGCCATTGGTAAGATGGATTTCCTCCTCCACGACATAGATGTTCCCATCAACCTTATTCAATTTCTCATAAAAAACGTTTACCTGCATCAGCCCACCTCCAGTGTGACCGTACCGGCCACCGCAATCTCATCCTCCATCAGGGCCACGTTGCCGGATACGCCGTTAAGCAGCAGGTTGGAATAATCCTCCACGCCCTCAGTCCCCAGCAGCAGGTTCCCTACCCTGGCCAGGCTCACATAGGACAGGTCCAGGGCCTCATTGTGCAGGTAGCCTGTCAACTTTGCCTGGAATGCATTCTGGACGACCCCCAGGTTCATGCCTGCCTGCAGCTTGATTCCAGCCGATACATTGACAGCCTTCTCCACCACAGATGCCACCGTGACATCCGCGCCGATGGGGCGCAACTCCTCGATATGCCCCCGTACCATCTCCAACAGGCCGGTACCGGCGGCGGACATGTTGGCATCCGCTATGATGACCTTGACCGTCCCCGGTCCGCTGGACAGCGGGAAGACCTTGGCAGCCCCTACGCCCTCACACTCCATGGCCCAGTTGTAATAATCATACCGGTTGCCACTGGTGGAAGGCTTCTGTACCTTTGTCAGGTACCGCTCCAGCAGGGCCTCCGTGGGTTCCTCATCGCTCCCGTCCATGATGATTCCTGTCAGTTCCGCCCTCGTGAGTCCCTGGATGTAATCAATGGGGACCAAGGTTCCCAGCTCCCGGTTCCCGGCAGAGCCTGCCGTCTCGCATTCCATGCGGTAAATACCTTCCTCCATACGGTCTATGGCGACATAATTTAAGGTCCCCAGGGAGAACCGGGAACCTATCTCGATATCAATGTTAAATTCACCTTTCAAGACAGCCTTGGTTGCCGGATGTGGGGTCATATCCCATTCCGCGCAACGCCTGATTAGGTACTCGCGGGTTGCTGTGCCGGCGAACACCTGGTCAAGGGTCCAGTCAAGCCCTATGTACGCATTCTGCAGTTCCACCGCAGTAGGTGCAAGGGCCGTATATATGGGGGAACTCTGCCTTGTATCCATCCCCGGGCTATAATCCTTTGCCCTCCGGAGCATCCTGTCAAGGATGACCTCATATGTAGTATCTTCATACATCACACATCCACCTCCTTGGTTGCACCAATATCACCGTACCGGGTATGGACCGTAAACGTCACGGAAAGTTTCCGGCCGGAACCCTCAAAGGAAAACGCATCAACCCCCTGTATCCGGTCATCCTGCATCAATGCCTCCTTTATACGCTTCTTTATTTTTGATTTGACCAGACCCATGGGTTTCCCGAACAGTCCCCTCAGTTCCACACCATAATTCCAGTCGTATATAAGCCAATCATACCTCTCCGTGTTGAGGATGCAGTGTACGGCCTGCTGCACCGCATCCCTTCCATCCACATAACCGGACAATGTGTCATCATTCATCCGGAATGCCTTTGATGGAATCTCCTGTACCTCAAAATCAGACTCCAGGATGTCTCCCGTCTTCGGCAGCATCTTAAACACCTCCTTATTAATACCGGTCCACCACAAGATACTGTTGGGCACCACGCTTCTGCACCAGGATTACCGTATCGCCCGCTTTCAAGGCATTCTTAATGGCAGCGGAAACAATACCCACACCGGGGATGGACATCTGCTGCGCATGGTCCGTCAGATATTGCGGCACCAGAAGCTGGTTTCCAGTGACCGTGGTCTTCTGGTCAATCTGTACCGCCAGGGGTGTTGCGGATACAACGGTCCCCTGCATCACGTCACACGGCCTTCCGGCCTCCACGGCCTGCATGGAAATCTGCCGCATATTCTCAATCCACACATTATCCATTGATACCAGCTCCTCTCAATGCCAGGTCCATTGTATGTATTCCTTCATCAATCTTATGCGTGACGGACTCCACCAGGAGATAGTTCTTCAGCTGCATGTCCTTCACGTCCAGGAACACGGGGATGAGGCATCCTGCACGCACCTTGATGTCCCCAAATGCCCCCTTGACGGACAGGCTCCTGGTGGGACGGTTATACAGCCCCAGGTACGTCTCCGCTATTTTCTGCCCGTCCACCCCCTTATCCAGTGACTCGCTCATCTGCAGCACACCCCATTTATTGATGTTCTCCGTGTGCCTGGTCATGAAGACATCCCGTTTCTTGGTATCATCATTGTCGCGGTAAAGCTTAATCTGGTTATAGGTATCCTTATCAATGCTGATTGTGAAGTCATAATCCTGGGCCGTGCCGTCATCTATCATGATGTCCAGTTTCATGTCCTCTACATTCCTCAGTGCCAGCTTACCGACATCGTCATAAAGGACATACATTTTACCTGTGGCCATCATGGTCAGGTCCAGGGCATTCAGGATGATGTCAAACAGGGTGGTGTCCGGCTCATTCCGGTATGGTATCTTATACCCCGTATCGTCAAGCACGCCCGTCCGTAGGTTGAAATCCCCGGCTATCATCTGGATTACCTCTCCTGCCGTCCTATCCTCATAGCTGTAGCTGTCCTTGTTCTTAAGGTACCGGAGCTGGTCATAGGCCGTGACCTTGACTTCCCCATCACTGCTCCAGTTCCGCTCAAAGATGAATCCAAAGAATACCGGTTTCCCGTTCACATCCAGCCGGACGGCATTTCCTTCCTCAATCTCCAGCTTCCCGTCCGGGATGACAGTGAAGGAACATTTCCCCGGCTGCCCCTTACGTGCGGTATCCCAGGTGACACTCCCCTCCACCACCGGCTCATAGACCGCCTGGCCATTCTGTATATAGACATGTACATTCATGGACCCACCTCCTTATGGCATTGTCAATACCTGGCCGGTATTAATTTTATTTGGGTTGCTTATCTTATCCAGGTTGAGGTTATGGATTTCCTTCCACCTGCCCCCATCCCCAAGCTGCTTCTTTGCTATGTTCCAGAGGCAGTCACCGCCTTGTACGGTATAGGTCCTGGCCTGTGGCTGCTCCGCCGGCCGGTCATCCTGTGGCGTTTCAGCGGTTGGGGTGGGCTGGTCCTCAACGATAGTGAAGTTCATGACCTTTGTCCCGTAATGCCTGGCCTCCTTCATGGTGATGGAGATTACCAGGTCCAGGCCTTCCTTCACATCATCCGATACCTTGTAATCCTCCAGGGTCACGTCCATGTTGGTGTCGAAGGAATCACGGATGACGATGAACTCAAAGGAGCCTCTGCTGTCCTTCAGGTCCTGCAGATGGCTTATGAAGTCCTCCGCATCGTCCACGCTCCCATCCCAGACAGCACTTGGATAGTCCATCTGGGGCAGGATTATGTCCAGGCTGATTTCCGCAAGGCCCGGAGGCCGTAGGAGGTTGATTTCATCCCCGTTTATCAGCGTGACCGTCTTGTTCTGGCCGGGATACTTGATGGGTATCTTTTGGGGTGGGACTGGGAGGAGCATGTCATCTATGTATACCTCATATGCCATCAGATATGCCCTCCTTCCGCGGCGGCCGCCAGGAACTCACTGGTGAACATGGACAGCGCCCGGCCCATGTCATCAAAGTCGGTCTTCTTGGTCAGGGTGTTGTTGTTCTTGACATCCACCTTTAACTCAGCCAGGGTGAACCGGTTGATGATTTCCTGCTCCGCAGCATCACGCATGTATTTTAAGTCCTCGTCCATTATGTCCATTGAATCCTTTATGGCTGCAGTATTGGCGGCAGTGCTTCCAGTGTTACCAGCTATTTCCGGGCCTACACCACCGGAATAATAATTTTCCTCGGCTGTATTCTTAGCGTTCTTCTTTTCTTCTGCCTCCGCCTTCGCTGCAGCAATCCTACGTTCCCGCTCCTTCTGGCTTTGGTTGGCCTCGTACTGCATCCAATACAAATTCTGTGCTCTGGCCTTCTTGTCAGCCAGATTCTGGTTCTGCAATGTTGCAAGGTCTGCGGCTCTCTGTTTTTGCTTTGCTTCCTCTTCCAACGCCGCGCCGGTTGCAAATTCGACGTGTGAAATTACCTCAATGGAAGTTCCCGCGATACTATTGGTCAGCTCAATTAGTCTGTTGATTCGGTCAATCGCACCATTTATAAAATCCTGCAGGATTGTCAGACCGGCCACCTTTAGGTTTCCAAGGGTGTTTAGTACGCCTGTTCTGAATGCGGCAAAGCCATACTGCATGTTGTCTATGCCGTTTTGGATGCCGTTCCACGTGGTCACGAATCCGATTCGTAGCTTATCAGCCCAGGTAAGGACAGAGTTTACTACCGTCAGCCAGGCCACCTTAATCCCGCCTACGTGATGAATCCATACCAAGATAGCCGCTATGACTGCCATGATAGCGATTACTATCCATGTTAATGGACAGGCTAATAAAGCCATATTCAATCCATTTTGTGCTCCTGCGGCTGTCGCTGTAGCGGCTGCCTCCGCTAAATCTGCACTTGTTTTTAAAGCTGCCCTTGCCGCCGCAATAGCTTTTAATCCGTTACTAACTGCCTGTACAGTATTATAAGCAATTACAACTCCCTTATAAGCAATCAAAGCGGCTGCAACACCTCCTATAACAGGTCCAAGCCATGACCAGTTATCACGTATGAATCCAGCTGCGCCCACCATCGATTCAATCACTTGTCCAACGATAGGTATGATATCACTTAAGACTCCTGCAAAACCCATCACTGCTGTTTCCGCAGCTGGCATATTGGCATTTACAGTGGCAAAAAACTGCATCATAGCCGGATAGAGCCTAGCCCCCACAGTCTCCTTGATGTCCCCCCAGGTATTTGCCATCTGTTGAATCTGGCCTTGCGGTGTATTCGCCATGATGGCATTCATGTTGCTCACGTTGTTCGTAACTACCTCCGCAAGGGTGGCCGCACGCTCCTGCTCATTTCCATACTTTAATATCTTCTCCTGGGCGGCATCGAACGTGACGCCTACCCTCGTAAGCGCTCCGACCTGTCCCTGCATGACCTTTCCCATCATGTTACCAATATTGACAGCATCCTGTGTACTTACGTTAACACCATTCTGCTGCACAGCCAGGTTGTTCATAGCAGGTATCAGTGTGTTTAAGGCATCTGTTGAGTTAAGGAATGTAGCCAATTGTTGAGCGCCTGAAAGCTGCACCTCATCCCCAACAACACCAAGTGCCTGCTGGGCCGCTGTGAGTTCCTTTACGGATTGTATATCAGCTGGACTTGCTCCCATGCGCTGACTCATGATGGCTCCCAGTTTCGTCTCGGCCTCGCTTTGCACGTTTTGAAGCGAAGTCGTGTCACTGACGAAATTAACTGCCATCTTGATTCCCTGGACACCCGTATACATTCCTACTAACTGCTTTATGCGGCTCCCCAAGCCATCATAAGCATTTCCACCGTTTCTGACTGATTGATTAAACTGCTCCTGGGCTGTTATGTTATCCCTTATGTTCCTTTCCGCAGTGGACACGGCAGAATTAAGCTGTTGGTATGCCTTATTCGCGGCACTGATATCCATACGAGACATGGCATTGTTTAACTCATCCTGTATGGATACAGCCTGGCCCAGTTGTCCCCTCAATGTTTCCAACTGATTATTGGTCTGTTCGGTCCGCAAATTTACTGGGATATTATTTAATTCCTGGACTCGCATCGATACGGCCTGTATTCGGTTCTGTAAGGCTGCCATGTCATTCAGCATACCCGGAGGGATTACTGACATCCTATTTGCCTGTGATGATATCGCCTGCTGGGTCTGATACAACTTCTGCGCCATCTGATTGGCTGACTGATATTCGGCCGCAAACCTGTCTGCCCCAGAGCTTGTAAATACTTTAGGTTCTGATGTCTGTGCCCAAGAGGGTTCTGGCACACTTACCGGCTTGTTTTGTACGCGTTCCAGTTCTTCCTGGTATTGCGCTACTGCTACGGATGCACTATTTACCTGCTGTACTGTTGCTTCCCATTGGGCTGTATTGATTGCTGTCTCGCTGGCCGTCTGTGCAGCTCCAAAACTGCTTACCATCATATTCATGGCAGTAGTAATGGAGGATAGAACTGGTGACATCCTATCGTCTATTTGGATAGATGTTGATATAGCAGACATGCGTCACTCTCCTTTCCTAAAAATTTGTATAAAAAGAACGCCCCGAAGGACGTTCTGATTATTGTTGCATTCTACGCTCCCCGAATAGGGAGCGACTGGGAGATGCCGGAGCAATTTAGTCACTTGCAGGATTTCAATCCACGCCCCCAAATAGGGAGCGACGATATCAACCTTGAGAATTTTTGATAATTTTACTATTTCAATCCACGCCCCCAAATAGGGAGCGACCGCAAGTATTGCTACTTGCAACTACTATTATACTACATTTTGTGCTATCGCAACACATACTACGCATAACTTCCTTTTTGGGGTAGAAAAACTGGTGCGAATGCTTTAGCAGTATCATGTCAGCTTGACATTCGCACCGGCCCCTTTTTTACTGCGTCTTATGTGTTTCCAACTGCTCCCGCAAGGCCATCAGTTCCTTGATTGTATCATCATAACTTTTCAACATCTTCTCATACTGTTCCACGGGGATGATTATTAATTTCTGCATACCGCGGCCTCCTTCTTTCCATCTTCCAAGCCAGCATAATATGCCCGATTGATTTTGATTGCTATGGCCTTGAATAATTCTCTGTCGCTTTCATCTGGGTTTTTCAAATCTGCAGCCTTACAATCTGCATATGCTTCTACGTCCACTGGATATGTCATGAGCATGCCACCTCCCCACTTTTACCAAAGGTCATTGCCAATTGCTCATACGCAGGAATCCGTATAACATAATCCGGCACATTAATGCCAGCCTGGAGGAATATATCTCGTACTGCCATTGCAATTTCGTGGGGAGGAATACCCTCACTTTTCATAATACGCTCAAAGAGACGGCCCGCATTTGTTGCACTCTCAATAGCTGCCGCCGATACTGGGTACTGACAAGTAGTGGTCACGGAATATGTACCGGTTTTGTGGAGGGCGGGAAGAACTTCGTCTGTAACCCAATCAGAAAATGCTTCAGCATTTGGCTTACGGCTTTTAAAAATCAACTTGAATACGCCGCTTTCGGTAAGAAAATTTTCACCAGCATTGTTCAACTTTCGGATGTGAACATTAGTCACATCCGGATTTTTAAGTTTTCGCACCTGCCTGCCATTCATATGAGATACAGCCTTCCTAACCGCCTCATCGCTAAGCTCCAAACATTCACCCACATGATATGGGTTAAAGTATACTCGTCCGTCTAATTCAAATGCTTCTACCTCATGTCCATTAAAAATCATTAATTCCTGCATAACCTTTTATCTCCTTTCAAATTTGACAATTCGGAGAAAATAAGGTATAGTAACCCTAAGGATAGGACATACCCTATTCCCTCATGATTGAGTAAACACACTGCCGACCAAAGCTTACTGTGTTTGCTCTTTTTTTGTTTCTAAATCCTTTTGAATCAAATCAATCACATACTGCATAAATGTCTTATCTTGCATAACAGCTTTTATCTTAGCTGTTTTATGCATTTCATCATTCATTTTAATTGTTATCCGTTTCATCCCTATCTCCTTTCCCACAATTTAATTGTATGTATATTGTAGATTATACGCAATTAAATTACGTTCGTCAAGTGAAACTTGAATTAAATTGCGTATTATGATACACTCAAAGAAAAAGGGGCGATTAATATGGCAAGTAATAAAACCATTGGAAACAACATAAAATCATATCGTCAAAAAAAAGGTATTACACAAAAACAATTGGCTTCTCTTATTGGAAAAACTGAAAGTTCAATACAAAAATACGAAGCTGGCAAAGTTGAAATTCCTAAAAATGTACTTATTAAAATAGCCAAGCAATTGGACTGTTCCTTCTTACAACTAAATGGTATTAATGCTGATGACTTTCTTCCTCGGCTAAAAGAAGCAAACACTGATCCTGTATTAGTATTTTTAGATTCTATAGGATATAAAGTTTCTGTTGGCGATACTGGAGGGGTTTTTATCGAAATATTTGATGAGGAAATCCCGCTAATGAGAAAACAGTATAATATCCTAAAAGAACAAATAATTTCATACGCAAAATTTGCTACCGAACGAACTCTCTATCCTCCTATTATGGAGCCTTGCGATGATTCACCCGCCACCGAGTAGATGGCTTTTTCTGCATTATAAAAGCACCTGGATTCCTCCGGGTGCTTTTGTCCCTATAAACCTAAAAGCTGTCTCTTCTTATCATCATATTCTTCTTGTGTGATAGCCCCTGCGTCAAGAAGATTTTTATATTTTAAAATCTCATCAGCTGGTGATACTTCCGTGTTATTGCAGCCCTCAGTACTTTTTTCTATACCTCCCATATCACTTAATCCTAACATTATCTTCTCAGCCTTTTCACAGTAAGACTTAAATAGTATTGAATCAGATTTTACTTTTCCGGTAGGTAACAAATTTATGCTTAACTGAGGATACGAATTATTATAAAGATTAACAATAATTTTAAATTCATTTATTTCTTCTTTCTGTTTAGAGCCCGATAATCCTCCCAGAATCGCACCGACGCCGCCAAATAGTAATCCTCCTACCAAAGCGCTTCCTACACCTACGGACAAAACACCCGTACCATTTTTTTGACATTCATAGTTAATAATATCATCAAATGTGAAATATAAATTCCCATATGATTTTAGTTTCCACAGCCTATTTTGTTCATCAATAAAAAGTTCTTTTTCAATAACTTTAGTTTGATGAAATATTCTACTTCTTTGTTGATTTATTTCATTATCATTAATAGCATCTTTTACTCTTTTTAGAGATATATCTTTCCATGCAAGTGTGATTAAACAAACTCCGCATTTAGCGATACATTCCTTACAAACATATCCATCTGCTATCTGCTTAACACCTTTCTGCCCACCACATATAGAACAGTTTTCCTTATTCCCCCCAAACAATCCCATTCTCAATACCTACCTCCGCGCCATAATAATCTATCCTTATTATAGCGTGGATTGGAAACTATTTCTACCTTTTCCTCCGGGTGCTTTACTCCTTAAATTTCATAGCTTGATGATTGTTGATTTTCAGCTATCTTAGTTCTTATTTTCATCATCTTACTTGTTTCACTTGACACTCCCCAAAAATCAATATGCTTACTATCCCCATTCTTATCCAAGTAATTAATAACGTAATAGTGCTTAGGTATAGACTTGCATTTAGTCGTTGTTATATTCGTTCCTTTGTATTTCGCCATATATTGATTTTCCTGCATGAAGATATCAATACTCAAAACTCTCTGCCTATCCAATCTAGCTTCAACTAATGGATTTGCTTTAGTTAGTAAGATTGCGTCATCTGTCAATTGCAAACTACATGGAAAATTACAGACAAATCCCGGTAAATCCCCATCATAGAATTGCACAGTAACCTTTTCTGGTATCTTCTCTTTCTTCCCAAACAGTCCCATAACATCCCCTCCACACCATAATAATCTATCCTTATTATAGCGTGGATTGGAAGTTATTTCTACCTTTTTCTCCCATACTCTACTGCTAAATTTCATAACTTTTTGACTTTTGTTTATTAGTCAATTCGTCCCTCAATCTCATCACTTTTAATGCTGATGACGATGCACTCCAAAAAACGATTTGTTTCTTATCCCCATTCTTATCTAAATAGTTTATGACATAATATGACGTCGGAATATCGCCCTTTCTAAAACCGCTTTCAGCGTTCCCTTTATACCTTTGCATATAATCATTTTTACCAAGGACTTCCACAGACAATATCCGGTTTCTGTCAAGTCTCACCTCCGTGTATGGATTATTTTTAGTGATGCGCAGACAATCCTCCATTAATAATATCTGGCAAGGCTGATTAACAGGAAACTCATTCAGCTCCCCCTCGTAATACATAACTCTTATCCCATCTGGTATCTTCTCTTTCTTCCCAAACAGTCCCATAACATCCCCTCCACCTTTGCTTAATCTGGGAATATTATACCATCTCTTCTTTTCATATTCTACCGTTTCTTTCCCTTTTTCAGTCTCTGCGCTTCTTTTTTATCCCTTTCCAGCTTCATTTCAACCGCCGCCATCACATAAGCCTGTTCATCAATATCAAGGGCCAAGAACTCATGTGGCCACTTATGGAGTTTATGGAGGCAATAGTAGGCCACATTTGCCTCCATATCGCCTCCTTCAATTAGTTTTTTGCCTCATCCACCTTTTCCTGCATGGTCCTATCAAACCCATGGTACTCCTGCAGCTGGCCCATAAAAGCATTGTATTCCCCAGGGTCATCCAGCATCTCCACTATCAGCTGCTCCGCACCCATTACACCGTAAGAGTCCTGAAGTTCCTTATCATTCAGGTTTGGATATACCACACATGCAGCTGCCATCTTAGCCAGGTAACGATTGGCGTAAAACTTTGGCCGGTACATTCCTGGCTTTCCCGTCACCTGTATATCCACGGTACAATCATCCCGCAGTGCATTATCCTCTTTTGTAGACAGCGGCCGGATTTCCCACATCATCGGTTTACCATTCTCGTCCAAAAAGGAGGCCGTTGCTGCAATCTTTAAATTCTCCTTAGTTCTCTTATTCTTCTTTAAAAATCTGCTCAAATCTCCCATATCCTCTTATCCTCTCTTTCTTACTGCATTCCCGGAATATCAGCAAAGGCTTCCGGCATTTCAAATCCTTCGAAGGTGAAATCAAACTCATCCTCCAGGTATTCCGCATCTGCATCAAATCTTGCCAAGACCAGATTGTCTATATTGCAATCCGTCAGGATGATTGTCTGCCGCCCCACGCTGGACGATGGATCTTCGTTCGTCACTTGTATGTCAAAATATACGTCTTTCCCTGTGTTCTGGAACCTATACATCAATTCCCTAAAACGGCTCGTATTATAATGGAATGTTGCGGAACCGGACCCCTTCAGGCCGATGGCCTTGTTGCCTTTCATCATGCGACCAAGTATTGGAACCTCTGTTTTTACCTTTTCAAGCTTTGCCTCCAGGTTTAGCGCCTGCATGAACAGGAACCGTTCATTATCAATTGTAATGAAACACTCTGCCTTCGTTGCGCTGATTGCCTCCCATGCATTCATGGTTATATCATTCATCTATGTATCTCCTTTCTCAGCTAACCACCACTGTCATATATAATTGCGACATACAGTTAATCGGCGTCACCGGGCAGTTCACCACAACAGACCGCTTGCTGTTCCCGCGCCCTACCGTGATTTCTTTGGCCTCCACGGCCTCAATCGCCCGCAGCCTTGCCAGCTCCTTGTTGTAGGTCACGATGTCATTCCAGAGGCTCACCCTGCCCGCGTCATCGTTCGGCATGATGCCCAGGTACTTCGTGTTGAACATGGATGCGATGTCATTGCCAATCTGGTCCAGTACCCTTATGGTCTGGTTGCCGGAAAAGTCCTCGCCTTTTTCCTCCGTGAAAGTCGTCAGTGTGTTGATGTCCATCAGGACACGCACGTCATCGCCCACCCGGTGGAACATGAACTTCCCGGACCGTACACCCGCTGACAGCTGCCCCTGGGTGTAATCCACATCCACGGTAAGTTCCCCATCATACACACGGTTCTCATTGGTCTTATTGACAGCACAGGCCGCCTGGGCCCCGGTTGTCCAGTACACAAGCCCCTGCTCCTGTTCTGCTGCCTTGTTCTCAACAGATATGATTCCCTCATAGTCAGCACCGGCATTCCGGTACATGACCGTCTGGAACTTGACGCCGGCTTCATCACGCATCCGTTTTGTGTACTCCGCAAACACGGCCTTGACCGCATCATCCATGGATGGGCAGCATAATGTCTGGAATGTATGGGATTCCATTTTTGCCAGGAACCGCGCATAATCCTCACCTGTCACCGCATCCCCATCAGTCCCTCCGGTAAAGGGCATCCCGGCCGTTGCCGCAAGGGTCGCATCCTTCTTGAACACAACGTACCGGTTGTCTGTAAGCTCCGTGGCTGCCGCTACTGTCTGATGGTCCACTTCCTTCCTGTCAAGCAGTGTCCTCACATCAAATTTCGTGCTGTCATCCACATTGGCGCTGACAACCAGCGTGAGGTCCTTGCCACGTACACCGCTGTATCTTGCCTGCCCGTAATCACAGGCAGCCTTCACGCCTGCATTGAGCCTGTAGAAGATACCCTTGGTCAAATTCCTGAACAATTCCCTTATCATCCACATCTGTGGCGCATCTGCCGGATAGCCGAATATCTCCTGGCACCGCTCCTGGTAATCCTGGGCTGTCACAATGAAAGCCTCCTTTTCCGGTCCCCAGCCGAATTCCAGAGGGATTGCCGCCGTCCCGCGGTCTGAAAGCACTGCCACACTGCTGGCAGCACTGACAAAATTGATATAAGCCCCGGGAAGTGTTTTATTCTGAGCCGTAAAGCTTCCGCCTCCTAACATCTATCTCACCTTTCCTTTCATGAATTTCTCGATTACCGCATCCACTTCTTTCAGCGAATATTTCCTGCCATCCTCCAGCAGGGCACTCACCAGGTCCTTCTTTCCCTGGTAACACTCCGCCTGTAACAGCTCCTGTTTTGAAAATGTTGCTTCTCCCTGTTTTGTTTCCTTCAATTCACGACCTCCTTAACTGCGTGCTGGCCTCCAGCCCCTCCATTGGTTCCTCCTGGGGCTCCGGTTTCATGATGAACATATTGTAGCTGACAAAGAAGGTGAGCACACCATCCTCTGTCCTGTGACTGCGTCCGTTCCCCCGCAGCAGGCTGCCATCCCCCAATGTGATATATTCCAGCCCGTCCATGAGGATGTCCGCCACACGGTTCAGTTCCCGGGAGGGTTGGACGGTATCGCCAGGAAGATGCTGGATACACATAGCCGTCTCACGATAATATCGCCGACCAACCATTGGCTTTTCAGACGGCTCCAGGAACCGCACAAAAAAACAAGGCTCCGTAAGGCCCTGTCCTACCGCATCTGTGTAAATTTCATATCCATCGCCAAACAGCTCATTCAGCCGCCTGGTGACGGCATCCATGATATCGTTAAGCATCAAATACTCCCTTCAAATATTCCCTTAACTTCTTTTCCAACACACCCGGAGCCTGAGCCTCCAGTTCCTTCTCTGATATGGTAAGCATGAACTTTCCTGGAACCCAGGCTTTCTTTGCACTCACACCTAAAGCGGGGATATAGCGGCCGGGCGTCTGCCGATGACCATATTCCACGTAGGATGCATATTCGGTCGGGTTGATTATCTCAATCTGGTAGTTATCCCCTACCTTCTGGATATCACCCACCGTCCAGCCGCGTCTTAATGTCCCTCCCTGGTATCCAGCCCAGTATTTCTGCTTTATGGCGCCATTCTTTGACAGGAAGGTCCTTGACTTCCCATCGGAACCCTTTACCTTTACAGTCTTTGGCCCGTCCAGCTTTGGTGCCTTCCCTACCGACGTCCTTTGCTTGACCTTCCTCAGAAGCCGGGATGCCAGTTCCTGGATACACTCCTGGTTGAAGGCCTCCCGCTCCTGTTCAAGGCGCTCAATCTGTCTCTGCAGCTTCCTGACATCCTTAAAATCAAAACTTCCACCCTTTGCCATCATGCATACCCCTTCCACAGCTCCAGCAGGATTTCCTGGTGGGAAGGGTATACGGCAGCCTTACCACTCTGGGCATAGCTTTCCGCCTGTCCCTGCTGTGTTACCTCAATCCGGCATCCGGGCGGTACTGTCAGCTCCGGGGCCAGGAACAGCTTTATGGCCTGCGCCACAGCCGTGACCGTATCACTTCCAGCCGCCGGTGACGTACTGGAATAGGACAGATGGCAGGCTATACCATCCTGTACCAGAACCTCTTCCTGCCTTGTCACCTTCGTCACAGGGTCCTTTACAGGCTTCATCCCATAAATCCTGCATGCCCCATCATAAGTGGCCTCCACGGCCTTCCTGTGCATCCTCTGGGCCTGCCTGATTGCATCCCTTATCATCCTACCACCCCAGCTTCCTATACCGGTTCAGCTGTCCCTGATAATCCTTCAGGATACCGCCTGACAAGGCATCCGCCGCGCTGGTGAAGCTTGTGGATGTGTCCCCTTCTGATATGGATGACACCTGCACCGGAGCATCCCCATCCCCAGGGCGCTCATACCGATACAGGTCCATAGCCATCCGGTATGATGTGCTGGCCAATCCCGCCGGAACTGCCTTTAAGTTACAGTAGTTCCGGATAGTCTCGTCCACATCCTCCATAAGGAACTGCAGCGCGATATCCTGTGCTGTGTCACCCTCCGGTATCCCTAACAGCCCCTTCAGCTTCTTTAGTTCCATGACATCCCTCCTTAAGAGATGGTCGCGATGAATACCTGGTCCGCATACGGGAAGGAAGGCATGGCTGTTGCAACTGCCTTAATCCATCTTCCGACCGGGTCTATTGTGTCATACTGCACGACCACGACATTACCCACTGCGGATACATCCACATCCGGGTTCTTACGCAGTTCCAGTTCCTCGGCTGTAAGCCCATAGAAGGTATCCCCAAGTTTCCCATCCGGCATCATGATGAATGCGGATTCCGGGAGGAAGCGCGCGGACGAGTATTTCCCTTTCGCATCCTGCTGGCGGTACTGCTTGTCATAGATGGCAATCTGCGGGAGGCTCTGCTGGGCCAGGAAGGCGTTCAGTTCCGCCCTGGTAAGCACCCGGTCACTGTTCACCCCGTAGATTGCGGCGCGTATCCTGTGGTCCCGTAAGATGCGGTTCAGGTTGGTCTTGGATGTCAGGGCCCGCGTCGGCGTGAACCCGGTATCCTTGACAATCCGGTCCACGAAGGCATCCATATCCTCCAGGATGGTGGGGTCACCGCTCCCCCATGTCTTATCAGCCTTATGCGTGCTTGGAATCCCATAATCGATGCTTGCCTTGAAGCCATTCTCGTTGATGGACAGCTTACCTGTTGACAGGGCCTCCATCCTCAGGCACTCGACCCTGGTCCTCACGCCCGCCACCAGGTTGTCCACGTCATTGTAGATTTTGCGGACCATCTCGGCCTCCTCCTGGTCATTCCTCGGACTCTCAAGGGCAATGATTTCCTTCTCATTCAGGCGGATTTTCCTCTTGATGAGGGCCAGGTCCTGCATGCTGTAATCGGCACCTTCCCTGGACCCCAGTTCCGTCTCAGTATCGAACGCATGGATGTGGGCGGACACGGGGAGGTCGGATGCCCCCTTAATCATCCTGATTTCCATGGCTTCAGTCTTACGTTCCGGGAACAGCACTTCACCCATGTAGGCCTCGGTCTGTCTTTCCTTCGTATAATCAATCAGCTCCTGCGGTGTTAATAATTCCTCTACTCTCGGCATGTCTTAATCCTCCTTATACTGTGGGGGCGGCGGCCTTGACCTTCAGGCTCCCGTCCACAAAAAATTTGATGAATGGCATCTTTTCTACCAGCTGGTCCACGGCATCAACTAGGTATTCCCCCTGCAGCCGCTCCGTGTTGACGGAACCGGCTATCATCAATGCTCCGGCCTGGGGTCCATGGGTGACTTCCGTGGTCGCGAACAGGATGCCTACCGGTTCCGTGGAAAACGCATAGGTATAAGCCCCGGAACTTCCCGCGCGGGTTACTTTGACCGCTTTCCCATCCTTATCCAACAGGCTGCCTGCCAGGACGGACTTCTTCCCCTCCGCATCTGCTGTCACCCCGGTATCCGCTACCGTACAGGTGATGTTCTCATAGTGTTCATTCCTCAGGAACTCCGGGGAATTATCGTACGTCTTCTTTACTAAATACATGTCTTTTCCTCTCTTTCCTTATTTTGTTGCCCATGCATCTGCATAGGGGTTCCTGGCTGATTCCTTGTTCAGGCTCTCCGCCACTGTCTTGGCCCAGCCGCCTTCTGACGCCTCACCGGCCTTGGGTGCATAGGATGGCTTCTTTCCCGGTTTGTCCGGTCCGGAAGCCGTGGATTCCTTGAACAGGAATGCCTTCCCTTCCTTCAGTGTCTTAACCTGTTCGTCAAGGCCGGTAACCTTCCCGTCATCCGACAGGATTAGCTTCGACCGGTCCAGCAATCCTGCCACCAGGTCGGCATCATGGGCGGACTCACCGATGGCAAGCTTGATGGCGGTTGTCAGCTTCAGCTCCTTCATGTCCGCCTCATACTTCTCTTTGGCGGCCTTATTCTCCGCCTGGAGGTCCGTAATCTGTTTCTGGAGTTCCTCATTGCTGCCACTGGCCTTCTTCAGTTCCTCCAGTTGTTTGTCCCTGGTCCTGATGTCCTTCTCCAGCTGCGCCTTCGTGGTGTTGGCTGCTTCCAAATCCGTTTTTGGGACATAGGCCTCCAGTTCCTTCTTTGATTCCTGCTCCGCCTTGGCTGCCAGTTCCTCACTGATGCCAAGGGCAACAAAATCTTCTTTTTTCATGTTCTCTTTCCTTTCTTTTTGGCATATTTCAATCCACAAGGTCCGCATAGACCTTGACCTGACCAATCATTATTAGGGCATAAAAATAACACGTCAGGATAAACCTGCGTGCTTCCCTCTGCGCTGTTACTGCGATATCTAAACAAAATACCACCGGCCATTACTGACTGGTGGTACTCTATAATCTGTATTCCGCAGGAATCTCAACATTAACCGCAGAATCTAACAACCTGAAATTACTTATATCGGGGAGATAAAACAGCTCCTGTTTTCCGCTATCCTTGACGATTGCAATTCCTTGTTTTCCGTAAACTGCTTCCCCTTCTCTGTTGGCCCCATCAAACAGCCATCTATCCCCCAAATCCTTAATTGAACATAATCCGGTATCTCCATATCCTGTTTTAAAGTACTCCATTGCAGCCTTACATGCTTCTTCAAATTTCATCCTTATCACCCGCCTCACAAGCAGTTATGCCTCTATCTGAGGGCTCAATATTATCAATTCTCCAAAACTTCGTTTTTCCCTCTTGCACATAATCAAAAATCTCGCTTGAAAATTCTTTGCCTGATTGTACATCATAAAAATGGACTTCCTTATCCCTCATCTCCGCGACAAAGACATGACCGTTAGCACTATTTTTCCATCTAACTGATACCTCTGCCCTTGCTCCATCCTGCCATTCCCTCAATGTTCTTTTAATATCATTTAATCCACTTTCCGCGGTTTCTCGTACTTCCGGATTTATCCAGGCTTCCTCTGGATGTCTCTGTAAATAATGATTTCCCTTAATTGGCTTTGCAGTTACATTATACCCTCTCCTCCGCATTTCATAGGCAGAAACACAGTTTGTGCAGTTTTCGCTGTATCCGTTCTTTACATAATGTTTAAAATTCGGATTAACACTGTTAAGAGGGACTTCATCCTCATGTATCCGCTTCCAATTTTTGGGTATGCCTCCATATATGGTTCCCTTTTCTTTTATTATATCAGAATTATATGTCTTTTCAACCACGAACTGTTTTTCCCATTCCCTATTCTTCATGTCAGAGGGAACATAATATGTTTTCCCACTACTGTCTCTGGCGGCTCTCATCTCACCCTCCGTAAATTCGTCGTCAAAATACGGCACCGTAGTGGACCTGCAGTTTGGGTGGAAGGGCGGCGCCGTAGTCCCGACTTCATAATCCTTCATGTCAAAGACCTTGCCGTCCATATCCCTGCATATCTCAGAAGTCTGACCATCCAACGTGGCCAGGATTTCATACTTCCCCACCCCCAGCCCCTTCAGGCAGTCCCTCTGGGCCGCCGAAGAGATGGCTGCTGACTCGGTCATGATGAGACGCCCGGCCTGGCCCCGGCTGACCTCCATGGTCCTCAACAGGCTGTCTATGGCCTTCTGAGGTGACTCACCACGGATGATGTTCTGGGTCAGTTCGGTATGCAGGTTCCTGACCAGCTTATCCTTATTGGTCCAGATACGGCTTGAGAAGTTTTCCCCATCCTGTGCCCAGGGATGCCTGATGATGGCATCCATCCTCCGGTCATCCAGCCGTGCAAGGTTGGTACCCACCCCGGTTCCCTTTGCCACCTCAAAAGCGGTCCGGTAATACTGTTCCCTATAGGCTTCATGCAGATAATCCGTCATGCCTCCATCAAACTCCGTTGACAGCAGTTCCGCATGCTGCTGCATCTGGAGCTTCATGGCCTCCAGGTATGAGATGTGGTGCCGGGCGGATGCATTCTCCAGTTCCTTCATCCAGCGCTGGTCCACGGCATTTTCCTTGCCGGCCTTTATGTAATCCTCGACCGTCCATTTAAACTCTTCCAGTTCATCCTTTTTAAGCAGCTTCTTGGCCCCGGCATAGCTGACCCCATTATTGTCGGCCAGGCGCTGATACCACCGCATAACGTCCATCTGTATGCTGTTGGTCGCCCGCATGTATTGCCTCTGGACATCCTTGTAGTAAGCAGCACCGCGCTGGTACTGGTCATCCTCCAGGGCAGCCATGCGTTTCCCCCAATAGTCCTTATTCTTTGCCGCGGGACCCACCTCCCTTCGTTGCTTTTCATTCTCCTCCTGGTTATAATGTACTTACAGGCCCCTGCCAGGGCTGAATCCGAGAGAAAGGAGTTACACTTATGTGCACAGAAGATTACTGCGAAATTGTTTCCCAGACCGTCTCAATAGAATACCATGCTATGGATGTGCCTGTTCTTGGGGAAAAACATTCGCCTGGTAGTTTTATGATTGATGACTGTTCCTGTGGAGATGATTGCTGCACCAGAACATCAGAATGTCCCATGTTCCGCAAATTAAATAACCTTTAGTATTTGAGGGTGAGTCCATCAGTAATCCCATCGTTTGGATCACCCTCAAGTATTTCAAGTCTGTAACCTGAATGTTTAAACGCTTCCGGTTCTTCGTTCCCGTCCTTGTACATAAACACAATTCCCTGATCTTCATCAATCAGAATTTTGTCAACGGCTTTGCGTTCTAAAACAACCCTCTTGCGCTTGGCTAAATCTGACATTCTTAATGGGGGATGCGTGGGCTCATACACCCGTATCGTCAATTGCTTCACCCTCTTCCTTTTGTGGAGGTTTTCCCTTCTGCCCAAATGCTTGCTGGTAGACATCCACCTTCTGGGCCTCTTCCTCTTCTTCCTTTTTCAACTGTTTCTCTTCCTCCTCCGCATTCTCCACCCACGGGTGGTTCTTGAGGATGGTCTTGTGTGAAATGACGCCCACGCTTTTTGTGGCGATGTCGGCCAGTTCTGATTCACTCCGGATGGCCGTCCTGGTCCAGGTCTGGGTAATCTGTTTACACTCAGAACCCAGATGATGGCAGATTGCGCGCACCAGCCGGCCGAAACCCAGCTTGAACTCAGTCTCCATCAGCCCTGCCTTCAACTCCAGGAGAGAATACAGGTACTTCAGTGCCTCGCCGGATGAATTGCCGAACTTCTGCGGGTCCGGGTCCACTCCCTGTCCCTGCTCAAAGATTGCCTTCCTGGTTATCTCCAGGAACTTCTCCCTGGCCTCAATCGGGATGCTGATGGTCAGCGCCTCCACTCCACCTCCACCCCCGGTTCCGTCGGTCTCCACCTTGATTGCCTTATACTGCTTCAGTTCATTTACAAAGGTCTTCAAATCCTCACCGCCATAATTGGTCAGTATGAAGATGATTTCCTGTATGTCCTCCAAGTCATTCAGGAAACCGCTGAATACCTTGTCATAGGCATCTATCAACGGCTTCACATTGACCAGGTCATCCGTGGGGATATTGTTATTGTAGAACGGGATGAATGGGACCTCCCCGAAGCCGTGCTCAAACTCATTGGTCATCTGGACACCTCCATCCGGGGAATCGGCCATCTCATACATGTTATAGGCCTCCAGCCCCAACTCTGAGATGGAACTGCCCTTCTTCCTGTACACATGGCATTTTTCTGCCGTCCAGTATTCCCATACATAGATGACCTTCCCATCCACGGCATCCCTTGTCTTATAATTCCGCAGCACGGCCTCCAACTGGCGGTCCAGGTCGGCGGAATAAACCGGGATGATCTGCTTCGGGTCTATGGTCCCATACTTCCACTGGCCATCATCATCCTTCCAGTAATGCAACCATGCCACCCTATAGTTCGAAGCCTTGACACACAGGTCCTTGCATACCTTGGCATATTTGTCCCCCAGCATGTCCGCAATCTGTTTATTCATGTTTTCATTACCTACATCAAATAGTGGCGGGGCAGAAAACATATAGGCCGCCTTCTGGTTGACCAATAGCCCATGGAAGTTCCGTGGTATCCGGTTGTCCGCATTCCGCAACGGGTCATTATCCCGGTTCTTCCTTACGCCATAGAGGATGTCATTCTTATTCTCATAATACCGTTCCGCCACCTTGGATTCCCGTATGAAACGCCGATGTCCAACAGAACAGCTTTTTATCAGTTCCTTCACCACATCGATTGGCATAACCTGTGGCATCACACCACCTCCTTTATTTTAAGACTGAGATTCCACCCTTCCTTGCGCAGTTCTCAGCAATACCTGTCGTGGCATCCGGTGCATCATCATGCTTGTTCTGGCCCTCACGTTGGTACTTTATCATTGCATTATGGTACTCAAGCCAACGGTTCTTCCAATCCTCCGGGAAATAGATATGCTGCATCACCCAGGCTGAGTTGGAATATATCCTGGCCTGCTTGTTCTGTGTCTGGGTAAACCACTTTATCGTGGTATAGTTGCTGCCCAGCTCCTGCTCCAGGATACGGCGCACATTCCGAGCAAATCCACGCCCACCATTGTTGGACTCAATCCTTGCCAGATTGACTCCTCCGGCCTGTAACATCTTAGCCGTGGCCGGTTCCGTGACCTCCATAGGCTCCTTGGTATACAGGACATCCAGTACATACGCTTCATTGGCGAACGTAACACCATAGTTGATGCTGCACAGGTAGTCCCCGCCGGTGTCAGCCGTATCCGTATAGTTGCGTATCTCCTTGAACTGAGGCAGTTCCCCGCTGTAGGTCTTGAAGCTGGTATATAGCCTGCCCTTCAGGTCAATCGGCTCCTGCTGGTAGTTGGCTGATGCAATGTCGGCGCCCATGGCCCGTATCTTGGCCTGGTAGGATTTATAGGACAGAACCTCAGGGCATAGCATCTCATGTGTGTACGGATTCTGGAGTGCTTTCATGGAGATATGCCGCACCTTTGCCCCTGCCTCCTTGAAATGCTCCAGCGCACGTCCTGCCAGGTCATCGCTGGCCCACCGGGTCATGATGATGATAATCTTCCCACCCTCTTCCAGACGGGACAGCATCGTATCCGTGAACCAGGTCCAGTGCTTCTCCTTGGTCAGCTCGTTGTTGGCCTCCTCGGCGTTCTTGATAAGGTCGTCAATGATAAGAAGAGACGCGCCAAAGCCTGTTGCTGTTCCGGTCGGGGATGTGGCCAGGTAGTTGTTGTATCCGCCCTCCAGGCTCCAGAGATTCATGGCGCCGTCACCGCGCTTGATGGATACACCCGGGAATATGTCGGAGAACACAATCCGGTTCTCATCCGCCTTCTCCTCCTGGATGTCATTACGGACGTTCTTGGAGAACATGGTGGAAAGCGTCTCGTTGTAGGAGCCGGTCATGATTTTCTGCGTCTGGTCGTTGCCCAGTACCCATTCAACCAGCAGGCCAGCCGTGCGGCTTTTTCCGTGCCTGGGAGGTTCGTTGACAATCATTACCTCATCGTCAGACTGTATGAAGTCCTGAAACTCGCTACAGAGGTCAACCAGATACTTTCTGTCCTCCTTATAGAAGTCCGGGGCTTTGAGACTGCAATAAAAAAAGAACTCGCGCCGCGCAAGCTCCATCTTCGCACCCCTGATTATGGTTTCCCTATCCACCATGTATCAGCTTCTTCAGTTCCTCGGTGGTCAGGCCGACATAAGGGTTTGTGGTATCAATCTGGCCAGACAGCTCCAGTTTATCCTTGAACATGCCCAGATGGCGGCCCATCAGTTCGATTGCCCTTAATTTATCAGTCAGCTTATACTTCTTTACATATCCCGCAAACTCCCTGTCCTCGCCAGCTCCTTCGAAATAATCCACCACTTCCAGCCCTGCAATACAGGCAGCCGTGTCATCATCAAGTATCGATATATCCACTGGTTTTCCATTACTGTCAAACAACTTCCTGATATCGAATAGGACCAGTTTCTCCAGTTCCTGTAGCACCCTGTCCTGGGTAATCTCGGTACGCTTTTCCCGCTCCTTCATGCGCTCTTGTATGTATTCTGCAACGTTAACATTGGTTAACAATCTGCTCCCTGCAGCTTTTGCCACCTCATCCTTCTTTACCTTCGGGTATGCCACCTTGTAGGCCCTGGTGGCATTCAGGTCTATCAGGTACTCATCCGCAAATATTTTCTGTTTTGGCGTTAATGCCATCAGGTTCACCTTCTTTCATGCAATAAAATAGCACCTACCAGTATCAGCAGATGCAACAAACTTATAAAATATCCATATTCCGCTTGACTCCCACGTTATAACGTGGTATAATTGTATTATCAAAAGGAAAGGAGGATAGCCGATGGGTAAGAAACAAAAGAAAAATGAGAACTTGTTCAACCAAATAATCAAAGCCATGGTCGCCACCGCCGCTCTGATTACCGCAATCGCACAGTTGATACAAGCTCTCAAATAGGACACCGGGGAGAGAAATCTCCCCTCCTAATAAAATCTTACCACATCAGCTAAATTTAATCAATGAAGTTTGATACAGTACTATTAATATTCACCCTTATTTACGCCCTCGGTACAGATTGGTCCATCCCGTCATGCATTCTTGTGATATGCTGCTCCATTTATGTACTGTGCTGTACACTCCCCAGGATAAGGAGGTCATACCATGAACTTAAAAAAGATAAGAAATAACCATGGCTTAAGCATCCGTGCCCTGTCCGAATTGGCCAACGTACCACAACGGACAATCGAAGACATAGAGAGGTTTGACCGTTGCAAGGTAGATACTGCAATCAAACTGGCGGATGCCTTGGGCGTCACACTGGATGAACTCTGTAGGGATGAGGCGGCCGAATAGGCTGCCTTTTGTTTGTTTTGGGGTATGTAAAAGAGCCGCCCGGAGGTGGCCCTTAATCTTATAGTATGTAATTAACAACGACTGACAATATCATTTAACCACGAGATATGACTTTCAAGGCTTCGCTTCTTTGCCAACAGCTCTGGATTTTGCTCTAACTCTCTAAAACTCTTTAAAGCATCATTTAGTTGCGCATAAGCTTCCTCAATTTTTGAATCGCGCTCAAACTCTTTTGACAATTCCCACAACACTTCTTTTTGGGCAACATCTTCTCTTTTTTTATTAAAGAGGTCTTTTAAATCTTCGTACTCTTCTAGCTTCTTATTTCTCAAATTTAAATATTCATTTTTTATGTCGCTCAAAAACTCTTGCCGATTAATATCTGTCCAGCTTTCCATGTAAATACCCCCACAATCTTTTTTCTATTATCATACACCAAAATCTGACATAAGAAAATCCCCTGCCAAATTTTTATCCGGCAACACATTTAGAACCTCGGTAAATTCTCATTAATCTCTTTCACAGATTCTTCTGATATTTCATTAGCACATACTTTCTCATTAACTTTTTTCTTCTCACTAAGCAACAGACTAATAATTATGCTAATAAATCTATAAGAATTACATGCAAAGTTAAAAATAATCCCTATCCATAGAAAAATCACTATCTTTAATACTTCTTGTCCAAAATCGTCACTTAGATAAAGTAAAACTGACAACAAAATACCACTAAGCCCAGACAATACCACACTTTTTATTTTACCTACGAATACATCCATATTAGCGTTTTCAATAAAATATTTGACCATGGTATCATTTTTAGCCGATATTAAAGAAGGGATTAAAAAACCAAATATGCTGATAATAATTGACATGCACGTTATCAATGCTGTAAGCATATCACTGAATAACGAATTTTTACATATTTGTAAAATCTGGATTTTTTGTTTGACTTCGGCAAAAAGTAAAATGCTTATTATAGTCATTGGAATTATTAAAGCATAATGTGAATACCAAAAAGCATGAAAATCTCCTTTACCCCCTATTTCATTCATTTAACCTCACCCTTTTTTTAATAAATTAGCTATTTGTGCCCTTGAGCCTCCTTCACTATATTTTTTAGACATCTCTTTAGAAAGCGTATAGAAGGACAACTCCCCTCTTGGCGGAACCTTATAATTAATCTTATCATTTAAGATATTTTGTAATAAATCAAATACCTCCGACTTTTGATCATCACTCAATGTTATTCGGGCAGAAGAAATTAATTCTCGGTTATCTCCACTCCTTATTTCCCGAACTATTCCTTGCATCGTTTCAGCCTCCAACTCATCATGATGACCATAATTATATCCCAAGCCAAATTCAAGATGTGCCGTCTTGCATTCCACCTGATTACATAATTTAATAATATCCTCAAACGTTTTGCTATTCTTAGATACTAAACTGCGGGTATTAGCAAAACGAACATCCAGTTTCAAAAATTGTTTTTTTAACAAATCAACATTGTCATAGTCATAGTCAATTGGCCTGAAATAGCATAGATTACCATCCCCAATAAAACTATTCACATAGCTTTGTAAAGCAAATGTTCCATAACTACCTCGATTGCATTGAACCATTGCAACATGATATCTTGGATCATACAATACAACTGTATTCTTCCCAATATACTCATTTTCTCCAAGATCCACATGGCGAGCCATTGTGTCTGGAGCCAATACATATGTATTACTTACAACATCTAAACGCATAAAATTCAATACATAAAACTCATCATTATGCACTAAAGCAATATTTTCAAGGCGCCCACTAATTCCATCAATATCTTTTATACGATCTTGCAACGAAAGTGATTTTAGCCTCCCTATCCATTCACGTAAATCATAAGTATATTCCGTTGTTTCATCTCCTATAATTGTACACAGCTGATAATACTGATACTTAATAGTGACTCTTTTTCCATCCATATCGTTCTCCCCAATTCGACGTTTTTCTTACATTATATCACACGCCGAATGGAAAGAATATACAAATATCCCCCTCCCAATTCCACAAATCTTACAAAAACATACCCATATCTTCTCTTCGTAACCAAAGTATAGAACATATGTTCTGTCGAGTCAAGGGTCAAATAATAAAAAGGACATCTTATTTCTAGGATGTCCTAATCGTATCTGGAAAACGTCATGGGGGATGAAACCAGATACCTCACCGCTCGCGTACCCTGCGGCATTGCCCCGTTAAAGTACAGGTCTATCTTATGAGGGATTACACATAACCGGTTAGTCAGCCACCAGGGTATGACACCTGGCGGCCGTTATCAATGGGGAGGATAACAAAATTGAAGGCTTTTCCGCTTCATCCAATTTTGCATATTACAATTATAAATCGTCCAAGCGGACATGACAAGGACATGATTTTGACACGCTCCTGTCAAGCCCCTAATCCAACATGAGGGCATCCGCCCCAAAGAGATATACGCTGAGTATTCCCGTAAGCTCTGTTATCCACCGTCTGGCCGTCCGTTCCCCATATCCATAAATCTCTGCAATACTCTCATATGTCATCCCATCCAGATAGAAATACTTGAATGCCAGATACTTCTCATGCGTATTCTTTCGGCACTCCTCGTCCTCCAGGAGTTGCAGGCACTTGTCTATGTGTCCTATCATGACAATACTCCGGAGCTTACTCTTGAGGATGCTGTTAATAAAGATATCTTCCTCCGTGAACTCCTCCAGTTCATCGCCATTATCCATGTCGGACAGTTCTGCCACCCCCTCCTCCACGCTCTGACAAATGCGGTTATAATTCTCCATCAGCTTCTTGGTGTTCTGGAATACCTTTATTCTCTTTTCCCTCCGGAGCTGCTTCTCATGCTCCTTAAGGGCTTCCTTCGCGGCCAGCCTGGCCACCTCCTCCAACGCTTCTGCCTGTTTCATCGGCATCACCTCCTCCCACATCCAGGTACGGACACGCCCAACACCCGTACCGTATCCTGCCCTTATTGTTGCGCTGTCCATCACAGCTGTGGTGCCCGTTGTCTATGTAGCACTGTCTCATAGTACCGTATCACCCCTCATCGGCGGTCTGCGCAGTTCCGGATCCGGGCACAGGCTGGTGTATGCATAGGCCGGCATCCTGACAGGCCACGTGTCCGGCGGCGGTTCCCGGATGGCTGATTCAGCCGATGCCGCCACGGCCGATGCCCGCAAGACCTTGTTGGCCTTGGCCTGCTTACTATCTGCTTTCTTTCTCATCCGACGCCTCCTTCATATCGAAAATATCAGTTTAAGGGAACAACTTTCCCATTTACAAATCGAAACACTGATGCATCCGCATCGGTGAATCCTCTTACCACATCTTTTTTTATCGGTACAGCTTGCCATTCATACTGTAGATACGCTCCCCATGCAGCACGCCTTATAGACAATTACAAATGTCATATTCAAAATGACATATGACACCTAACTTATTAATACATAAAATGATACAATATAGATAAATTCAGGAGGTGAAAATATGAAATGGTATTTATTATCACATCTTCTAAACCTTTATGTTTTACCCGTAACGGGTTATATGATTTTAAAATATATCTTTGTAGATGCCGATATTTTTGCTTATGAGGAGGCGCTGTTTTTTGGTTATATTCCATTAGGTTGCTTCTTGATTTCTTTTGTTTATGGTCTACGCAAAAGGAAATCTCCTTTTTCTTATTGTTTTGTATGTTCGTTTTTATGTATTCCCTTGGCGATTCTTGATAGTACCGCAAAAGATGGGCTTTTTAACTACATATCAGTAATATCATTTCTGTATTATACATATTTTTTAATAGCATTCATGGGTAACATCACGGCTCTTGCCATCTATTCGGGCTGTGCTGCTATCAAAAAAATTTGGAATATAATCACAAAACGCTAATTTTGAGAAATAAACCCGCCTGTAAAAAAATCTATCTGCCCAGGCAAGTCTACTCCATCCGGTACATTCTCCCACTCAACGCCGATGTAATCCAGCACCCGGCCCCAACCGAATTTCTCTCCAGTCTCTGGGTCCGTACAACAGCGGTACATCCAAAACTCCCATTCTTTCTGATTCCTGACTCGCAACTGGTCAAACCGATGTGGTCGCGTCTCCATGTGTACGCCAAATCCGCACATGCTGCACCCGGTCCGCTGCGCCCCTGTGGTGTACAGGGTTCCATCTGGCCTGCGCTCGATGGTGCCGTATATCTCCGGTACCGGTGCCTCCAGGTCAAGAGCCAGCTGCAAGATATCCTGGCGCAGGAATGGCGCAAATGGCGCACTACGGATAACCCCCTTGCCGAAATAGTTACAACCGTGTTCTGTCAACGCTTCCTCCCGCTGCCCCCCTTCTGACGCCATCAGCCCCAGGTAGGGCCGGCTCTTGTGTTCTTTTGCCCACTTGTCGCAAGGCTGTTCTTTCATGTATAAGCAACACTTGTTACTGACCTTGAAAGGTGCAATCCTATAATTCACACCTTCATTCTCATTTTCATATCCCGCGAATAGTTCCAGCCATTTCTGTGGTAATTTCATGCGACTGTTCTTGGCATAATGCCCCTGGACACCACACTCGCCAGTAATGATGGCATGACGTACAGTCTTATTTTTCTCAGTTGGGCGTTGCAGTGTATCAATCCTACCTGCAACCTTTTTTGAGATGACCGGGAATCCATACTCCTGTAAAATCTGTATCTTGGGTTTTCCCGGGGCTATCGGTATCACTCCTAGTTCCCGATGTATCCGCTGGATGCTCTTATCCTCCAGTGCTGATACCGATATGGCCGGAACGTCTATGCCAATCTTCCGCAGAAACAGCAACAGCACAATACTGTCCAGCCCACCAACGCTCACATGGGCGTTCAGTTCCATGTCGTCCAGTTTCTCTATGTACTCCCTAGCCCGTAATTCTGCCTGCTTTATCTTCACCTCATAGGGCAAGGCCTGCATGGCTACCATCTGGGCTTTCTTCTTTTTTTTCTCTTCTTTCCACTCTTCTGTGGTTAATTCTGTCTTTTCCATGATTGGTTGGAGTAAATCCGGATTTATTGCGGCCGCAAACCTCTTTACTCCCTTCTAAATTTTATTTACAACTTCCGTAGCAAAATCTTTATTCCTTTTCTCGATACCCTCATCTCTTAAATTACGATTTTAGTGTCCCAAATACATAACTGTCACTGCCCAGAACCCTACTGCACAGCCCGCTCCAATCCACACTCCGATAAATATACAGGTGGCCATGTCCTCAATGTATTTCTTAATCTTCTCTTTCATTGCATTCTCCTTATAATGATTTACGGTAACAATTTACAGAAAGCTCAACTGCCCTTCTAGTTCCTTTGGCTTTGCCTTCTCCTTAACAGGTCCTGAAGGATTCCGTGCTTCCTCCTTCTTCCGCTCCTCATTCGCATTCTTCCTGGCGAGAAGTACCAGGGCCTCCTCACCCACATCATCATCTGATTGTCTGGCACGGCGCTTCTGGCATTTCTCGATGGCCTTATACCGGTCGTATCCCATCTGCTGTTCCAGGGATTTCTGGATTTTCCTGCAGCGGTTAGCCTGGTATTCGTAGGTCATGGACTGGAATGCATTCAGCCTTTCCGGATACATCATGCGGTAGTCATCCAATAACCCGGCGTAATCAGCCATTGCATTTATGATGATGATGATGTCACCATAGCATGAATGGATTTCCTTAAGTTCCCCATCCAGTTCCAGGTAACGGATAGGGACCATGTTCTGTTCGTCCTCATTAATCTCTGACGTCATACTGACCGTATCACATATCATTTTCCAATCCTCCTCTTACTCCTGGCTTCCAGCTGGTCCATCAGGTCCTGGAGCATGTGCAGTACCAGCGGGCAGGACCGGTACCTCTCCCGCAGCATCTTCTCCCGCTTCACCACATCCTCCCATTCTGGGGACTGCCAGTCCGGAGGGTTCTTATACTGGCGCCAGAACCCGCTATAGACATCGTTGTATATCCCCTTAACGTCCTGATCACTCAGGATTACCACATCATCCAGGGTCATAGGCTTTCCACCCTCACATAGATTCCGGGCTGCTTTGCCCAGTACTTGCAGATTACCTCACTGGCCACCTGCGCATCATCCTTCCAGAACCCAAGGTCCGTCATGACATCCTTAATCATCTTGACCAGGTTGTCCGTATCTGGCTTACTGGTCTTATACTCACCGTCCCGATGGCCGCCCTGGAGTGGGAAGCACCACCAGGTTGTCAGCCGGAGTGCGCCCTGGGCCGGTTCCTCAGGTACGTGCCTGGACATGTGCGCCCTCAGCTTCGCCCTGGCCACCTTCAGCTCTGCCGGCTCATAGAATACCGGCTTTCCCTTCACCACATGCACCTGCTTCTCTTGGTGGGTGCAGGTGGGAGGTTCCATTGCCATGAAAAAATCAATCATCATCGCTTCACCTCTTTAAAGTAATACATCAAACTTTATTTTGAAAATCTCTTTTGTCAAAGGACAGGGGAAGGAAGGACGGCGGGCAGCGCTTAAGCCCGCCTTTCTTTCCCCCTTTGACCGTCAGGGAAAATGTATATATTACCCCCTTTAGGGGGTACCATTTTCCTTCCCTCGGAAAAACCCGGTATTTTATCGACTTTTTCCCTCATAGGGAAATTCTCGGTAATTTTCGGGTTTTTCACTTTAAAAGGGAAAGGGAAATTTATCGAAGTTTTCCTTGTAAGGGAAATTGTTTCCCTTCGATTTTTTCCTTCACAGGGATATGACTTCCCTCCGTGTTTTTCCTTCTACTTTTTACCCACATTCCCCTCATCAATCCAGAATCCTCCATGCTCCTTTATCCGGTTCCGGACTGTTTTTTCGGTCGTCCCCATGCTCTCCGCAAGTTCCTTCACGGTCACTTTTCCATCCTGATTAAAACTTTTTAAGGACTCATACTGCTCTTCCAGGCTATCCATCCGGTCCTTCTTTGCCTGCTCCGGCGTCCGTTTCTTCTTGAAATTCTTCTGCCAGCCGGGACTATCTGCTTCTGGCTGTATGTCCCCCAGGACGCCTACGGTGTCCACTCTGTGGCACGGGTAATCAAACCATAGGTTGACTGCAGGGAACTTCGGGAACTCCCTCAGTGTCCCCTCGATGCGCCAGGCCGTCACGGCCCTGGCCCTTGTCTTAGCGGCCTCCACGATGCGCTGCAGGGCCTCCCACTGCCACTTATCAAGATTCTCCTCACAGTATTTAAGCATCTGGTAACTGCTACATAAATCATCGTCTGACAGGTCATCCTCCCATTTGAAATGGGCATCCAGGTACTGCCTGCAGACCGCGCACACCGCCTTGTCCTCCCCGGCCTTCAGCACATCCTCAGACAGTTCCAGCTCTATCATATCCAGCATGGCATCCGGGTCGCGGGCAAACACACCGGAACCGGATGCCCGGTCCATGGCCTTCTTCCCGCCCTGGCCGCCCTTACTGTGATGATGGCAGTAGATGACCGCCACGCCCAGCTCCGTGCAGACCTTATCGAACTGGTTACAGAAATTGGCCATCTGGTCCGCGCTGTTCTCGTCACCGGTGATGACCTTATAGATGGGGTCAATCACGATGGCTATGTAGTTCTTCTTGGCGGCCCTGCGTATGAGCATCGGCGCCAGTTTGTCCATGGGCCTGGACTTCCCACGCAGGTTCCAGATATCGATGTTCCTGAGGTTATCAGGCTTATATCCCAGGGACTGGTATACGTCCCTGAAACGGTGCAGGCAGCTTGCCCGGTCCAGCTCCAGGTTCACGTACATGACCCGCCCCTGGGTACACTTCCATCCCAGCCACTCACGCCCCTCGGCGATTGCGATGCACATCTCAATCTGCAGGAAGGACTTACCGGCCTTGGACGGCCCGGCTATGAGCATCTTATGGCCCTGGCGGAGCACGCCATCAATTAGGCATGGTGCCAGTTCCGGGAGGTCATCCCAGACATCCTCCAGGCTCTCCGGGTCCGGCAGGTCATCATTGACGGACTCAATCCATTCCTTCCACTCGGCCCAGTTCGCTTTCCCGATATTGGTATCCATCAGGAACTGCTTATGTCCCCCGCGGATGATGCCTGGCATCCTGGACAGCCTGGAAGGGTTCTTATTCTGCGGGTCTATCTCAAGGCCGTTCTTTTTGCAGATGGTATATAGGTAGTCCACGCGCTTCTTATATTCCATGAAGTCAGCCGCATCCACCCGCACGATGGCGTGCAGGCTCTTCTTCCCGCTATGGACCAGGCATGCCACCGGAAGTTCAAGTTCCCTTATGATGGCGTGCTGCTTCTCAATGTCCATCCCATCCGACTCCACCAGGGAGTAGCGGTAGTCAGCCACGTTCCTGTCCTTGACATCCATCCCATCCATAGGGTTGAAACGTATCCAGGCCCCTGCCTTCGGGTTGTAATCCCCCAGCACGCTTCCGATATCACCGTTGCAGCTGGACAATGCCTCAATCAGTTGGCCAGCCGTGCGGTCGTAAGCGCCTCTGTCTGCCGGGATCCACTTCTCATCCTTCTTCCAGCTCTTTACCACATATCCGACATTCTCCCCGGCTTCGAACAGGGTCTCCAGATAAGTGATGAGCTGTTTCACTGGGTCCCAGCTGTCCGGTTCCTTCACGTCACGGCCTTCCACCCAGTCCGTATCCACGATGATGCCATCCGATGAGATGGTATCGTCCCAGTCCAGGGCCTGGCCCGGGTCATGGGACGGGGTCCATCCCTGCTCCCTGGCATACTGTACGATGGTGCCTCCCGTCACCGGCGTTCCATGACCGTGGAAACCATTCCATTTTTTCTGGCATTCCCCAGGATGATACCTGCCGGGGTCTTTCTGGCTCCAGGCATCCCATATATCCACGCCATAGCCCTCCTGGTCCAGGGCCATGCCGACATTCAGCCATTGCTGGTAATCCAGCCCCGCCGGCTCTATGCTGTTCAAGACCTCCAACAGGTCATACTGGTTATTGTCCATGCTACATGTCCCTCCTACGGCGTATAGTTCCTTGGGTCAATGCCTGACGGGACACGGTTCCATCCCATGGCGGCTATCCGGTCTATCATGTTCTTTGCGTCCTCCTTCTGCCAGGTACCTACATGCTGGAAGCCATATTTCTCCAGGCAGCGTATCTGTTTGGGGGATGATAGCCCTTCCCTCCTCCGCATGTCCAGGCGGTCAAGTAATTTCGCGGCCTTACCCGCGTTGTCAATCTGGTCCGGCAGTATGCCCTGTTTCTCAAGGGCTGCCTTCTGCCTATCGGTCGGCGGCGCCATCTCCCATCCGAATGCCGGGACATAGCTGCTCAGGTCCTCCGCCTGGATGCTCATCTCATACTGCAGCGGGTCGACCAGCTTCTTCTTCCTGTTCTTCATCTCCGCAAGCTGCTTGGCCAGGGCCTCCTCGCGTTCCGCAATCACATCCTTGGATGCCTTGTTTTCCGCTTCCTCTATATCCATCGGACAGCCGCAGGCCTCCTCCATGTTTTCGGTCATCTTCTGCGCCACTTCCCGGTCCGTACAGATGAGGTCTGCCGGATGGCATAGTTCATGGCGTTCCGTATGCCACAGGAAGTCCAGGAGCAGCAGATGCTCCTTACCGGGATGCAGCCGGGTTCCACGCCCTACCATCTGGCTGTACAGGCTCCTGACCTTGGTCGGCCTCAGTACCACGATACAGTCAACGGATGGGCAGTCCCACCCTTCGGTCAGCAGCATGGAGTTGCACAGGACGTTATGGTCCCCGCGGTCAAATGCTTCCAGTACCTCCGCCCGGTCCTTACTTTCCCCGTTGACCTCGGCGGCCCTGAATCCCTTTTCAATCAGGATGTCCCTGAATTTCTGGCTGGTCCTCACCAGCGGGAGGAATACCACGGTCTTCCGGTCCTTACAGTACTTTCCCATCTCGTCCGCAATCTGGTACAGGTACGGGTCAAGGGCTGTCGCGATATCCCCGGCCTTGAAGTCCCCGGACTGCATCGCCACGCCTGACAGGTCCAGCTTCAACGGTATGGTCAGCGCCTTGATGGGTGACAGGTATCCACCCTTGATGGCCTTGGGGAGGGTATATTCATAGGCCAGGCTGTCAAACACCTGACCCAGGTTCTGCATGTCCCCACGGTCCGGTGTCGCTGTCACACCCAGGACCTTGGCGCTGTCAAAATGGTCCAGTATCTTCCGGTAGCTGTCTGATATGCAGTGGTGGGCCTCGTCAATGATGATGGTATTGAAATAACCGGCCGGGAACTGTCCCAGCCGTTTCTCCCTCATCAGGGTCTGGACGGAACCGACCACAATCCGGAACCAGCTGCCCAGGCATGACTGCCCCGCCTTCTCCGTGGCACATCCCAGTTTCGTTGTCTTTGCGATCTTGTCCGCCGCCTGGTCCAGTAGTTCGCCCCGGTGGGCCAGGATCAGCACCCGGTCCCCACGGCGGACACAGTCCTCGGCCACCTTCGCAAAAACTATGGTCTTGCCGCAACCTGTCGGAAGGACCAGGATCGTCTTAAGGACGCCCTTGTCCCACTCCTCAAAGATGGCTGCCTTCGCTTCAGACTGGTATGGTCTCAGTTCCATTAAAAATCACCAGCCTTGAACTGCTTCGGCTGCGGCGCAAGATACTCGTCCACCTTGTTGTTCCTGCGTGGCTTCCCATTCTTGTCCGTATATTCATTCAGATATATCTTAAACCTTCCGGTGGAACCGACCACCTCATTCCATCTGGGTTTCAGCTTCTCCCCTTTCGCACGCTGTCCGATGCACAGGAAGAACTGGCATAACTTCCACTCCATCTTGCTGTTCAGGATGAGGTCATCGTACACATGATGTTCCTTCCCCTCGGCGTCCTTGATGATACAGTCAATGGTCGCCTTGTTGCAGGCCGCCATCTTGTCACTCCCGGCAAACCGCCCGCGTTCCATGGTCCTGACCTCAAAATCATACTCACCGTCCGGTAACGGTTCAAAGTCCGCCCCATCATTCTCTATCTGGTCATCCCAGCCTAATTCCCTGCCTAATGCCTCGTTCATGTCTGCCATATCTGTTTACCTCCTAATTAAACACCAATCCGTCTTTTTCCTTCATTTCCTTAATTATTGGATATACCTTGTCGCTCCAGCGGGCCACCAGGCATCCATCAATAAAATCTTTTGGATAATTCCATATAGGGACATCATCTGGGAAATACCCCTTTGCCCCAACCACGGCCTGCACATCCCACTCATCCACCTGGTTGGCCACCATGAGGTCACGCAGGTTCTTCGGGATGCGTTCATCCACATCGGATGGTCCAGGCGGGTTCATGGGTCCATCATCAGCTGGTGGCGCTGTTTCCGTTTCTTTTGCAGGCTCCGTCCTGCCCTTGTCCTTGTTAGAAGCTGTTTCCTTTGTTGGGGACTGGCTGCTTTTAGGAGGGGTTGTGTCTGTTCCATCATGTCCCGTCATCCTGTCAGCAACCGGGGGCGTAGTGGCCTGTCCCTCAATGATATGGCGGATGCTGTCATATTCAAACGGCACCTCATCCGGAAGTCCATATCGGTTCTTGGCATCCCAGCAGCTGTGGTGGGTGGTGTACATGACGCGTTTCCCGCCCTGGGCCTTGTTCTTCCCCTTCTGGGCTCCCTGTCCATCCACATTGACCACGAACGTCTTATAGTTACAGAACAGCACCATGTCGGCCCATTCCTTCACCATGGGGGATGTCTGCTTGGTCAGCTTCATCTCCCAGCGGTCATAGGCCCCAAGTTCGTCCGGCTGTTCGAATTTCCTCATCTTTGCATGGGCTGTCAGCACGACATTGACGCCGGTCCTGACCACTTCCTCTAACAGGTTCAGGAGCCGTCCGAATTCCTCCTGGACAAATGTATACCCCTTTCCATATCCGAAGTCCTCAATACTGCCCTTATGGTTCTTGTCGCATATCTGGGTGATGCAGAGCATCTCCGCCCAGTCTGCCGTGTCAATGACCAGTGTCCTGCACAGGCCTGGTGTGCGTCTGACCTCCATTACCTGTTCCATGAGCATCATCCAGCTGCTGGGCGTTGGTGTCCGGGCCACATCCATGTCCTTGGTCGAACCCTCCGTGTCAATGAAGAGCGGGTCCGGGAACATGGATGCGAATGTGGACTTCCCTATCCCCTCCGGGCCATATACGACCACCTTTTTTGCCCCGGGTATCTTTCCTTTGATGATTTCCATCTATCTTCACTCCTTCTCAATTTTTTGGACCGTATCAACAAACTGGTAGAAGGTCCTGCCGCGCTCCGTTCTGCCCATACGTCTGCCAACCTGACGGAATATACATGTGCCGGTTGTTGGGTAATAGGAGTGTACGGCCCCTTTCCTGTCAGTCACGTTGACCTGGATACCCGCATTGTAGAACTGATACTGCAGGCCGGTCTCATTCTCCAGATAGTCAGCCATCCATCTGAACTGTGGTTTGATTTCGTAATATGTATCTGCCATTAAAAATCGCCTGCCTTCCACCCTGTCTGTTTCGGTGGCTCAGGGGCTGCCGGCACATCCTGCCCTGACACATAGCCGTCCTCGATTATGATGCTGCACTCATCTCCCGTGCTTACCCTGGTTGCAATTGCCTGCAGGCCTTCCTGTTCCAGCCACTTCCCAAACTCCTGCAGGGTGTCCAGGTCCATCTGTTCCAGCTTGTCCAGGAGTACAAAACCACAGTTGGGGTTAAGCCTGCGTACAATGGCTGTGGAGACCTTGAGCTGTTCGGACCCGGACATGTTGTCCCATTTCTGGCCGTTATAGATAAGTTCCCCTTCCTCCACGGACAGGCCGGGAAGCGGGAGGTCGGCTCCCTTTAACAGTTCAATCTTCTGTTCCCTTACCGCCTCTATCCTGGTGGTGAGGGCGTTGTACTGCGCCCTATAGTCCTTGGCATCCTCCTCGGCCTTGTCCTTATCCAGGTTTGCCCGTACCTTACGGTTGGTTTCCTCAATATCCGCAATGTTCTGCTCCAGCTCTGCCGTGGACTGGTCCACAAGGTCCTCAGCGCTTTCCCTGGCCACCTTAAGGTCCTCCTCAAGCCGGGACTGTTCCTGCAGCAGGGCCTGTATCTGCTCCGTGACCTTCTGGTATTCCTGCTCCAGCTGATGGCGCCGTTCCCGTTTCCTCTGGTTCTCCCCATTCCGCGCCAGGATCTCCTGCTGCTGACGGATAAGTTCGGATGCGGATATGGGGGTGGATGGTACATCCGGGAAATACGGCTGTTCCTTGGCGTACTTCTCCTTCTGGTCTGCCGTCCGGCCTATGTAGGTCCGCTCGTTGAACATCTCCTTCTCCTGACGCTCCAGTTCCACCAGCTGGGGGCCGACCCCTATAATCTGCAGCAGGGTGTTTGCCTTTTCTTTACTGCTTCCCTCCATGAACTTCGGAAGGTTTAGGGCCAGCTGTTCCACGAACCCATCCAGGAGTTGCTGCCCGGCCTTCTGGCCACTTGGGTCCGTCACCTTAAGGCTGCTGTTCTTCCCCTTGCGCTCCACGACCAGGCCGTTGTTCATGACGATTTTAAGGTTAGGTGGGATGGTGGAGCCTTCCCTGGAGGCCTGCGATGGCCTGAAGCGCTCCCCTCCCAATGTCCAGGCTATGGCATCCAGCACGGACGTCTTCCCCTGGTTGTTCTTACCTCCGATGATGGTCAGGCCGTTAGCTGATGGCTCAATCTTTACGGCTTTGACACGTTTTACATTCTCAATCTCAAGCTTGTTAATCTTCATTGACATCTTGCATTTCCTCCAAGAATCCCTTATACTAAGGGTGTAAATAAGTTTTAGTTACCTGGACTCCGGACGGCTCCACCCGTCTGGGTCCATTTTTTGTATGACCGGCACGGTATCATCCGGCTCCGCTCCGGGTACCTGTTCCTGTACTGACATGTCCTGCACACATCGTTCATCATAGCCCTCCGTCCCCTAAGTCCTTGATGTATACGGACTGGGTATCATTGTTGTACACCAGCCGGAGTGTGTTCCCTACTTCGTCCTCCACCATGGCTTCGTTATTCTCCACGGCCAGTTTCGGGTACCGCATGTTGAAACGCTCCTCAAGCCAGCTACGGACTGCATACTCCGCGATGCTCTTTGCCTTCTTCATCATCTTTCTCACCTCCTTTCATAGTCTCACCCCCAGCGCCCATGCCATGATTACAATGGACACCATCCACATCCCCACTCCCCAGATGACCATGGGCACCAGCCGCTTGGCCAGCCGCATCCACGGACCGTCATACCGCTTCCTGCGCCGCCGGAGCGTGACCGTCCGCCGTCTGCCCATCACATTGGTAAGCACTGCAGTGGTGGGGCCTACGATGTCCAAGCGCCAGCCAGGGTATCGGATGGCCGCCTTGGCGCGGATGGTTAACTCGGTTGCTCTCGTCATTGCTCCTGCCCTCCTGTGATTTTGTATAGTTTTGCTGGATAGATTTTAAACTTCCAGTTCTTTCGTCCAGTTTTTTTGGGGTCTAATGCCAGCCCCAAATCCAGCGCCCCATTCCGCATGTTTCTTCTGATATCTTTCGGGCTTATCCCCAACAACGGAGCGGCTTCTTCTGGACTCATGTATGCTTTTGCCACCTCTCCCCCCTCCTTTCCTTATCTTCCCATTGACACACGCCTACTACATAAACTGTGACAGCGCCGCCCTCATATATGGGCGAATGATAGCATCTTTAGTCTGACATTCGCCCATAGTGGTTTTTTTATAATTCGGCATTTCATCCCACCCAGCCGGTTTTTCCCCGAGCAATGGTGTCCATTCCCAATAGTTCAGACTTTTATAAATACTTATAAGTGTCAAATTTGACATTTGATTCAAGTCCGAAACTGATATCATCCTCTCTCACCCTCCTTTTCCAGTTGACACACGTCCCTCATAGTGGTATATTTATCGAATCGAACGTGTGTTTGTTTCACTTTCCCTCATGTCACATTTCGTGTCATTATTGTTAAAAAAAATGGCCTGCACACTTTTATGGTAATACTTTGCTATCCGAATTTTTATTTCATCTCGCGGTATCCGGCTACCATTTTCGTACATTGATAAAGCAGACTTGCTGATTCCGACAGCTTTTGCAACTTCTTCCTGGGTTTTCTCACCCCTTAGTTGTATAAGGCGTTTAGAAATAGCCTCGGCATCCATAGATTCACCTCCTTTCCATTCTGACACATATCGTGTCTGTTCATGTTATACCACCGTTTACACTTCGTGTCAATACGTAAAACAGATTTTTATTACAAAGTGTGTCATTCTTTCTTTACAACGTTCACAAATTGTGATATCATTTAGTATAGAAGCGAGGTGTAACCATGGGAGAATTTAATAAAATATTTAAATTACTACGACAGACTCGTGGATATTCTCAAGCAGATTTATCAGAGGCATTAGAAATCTCAAGAAGTTCTATCAGTATGTATGAAAATGGGAATAGAGAACCCGATTTCGAGACTCTAGAAAAAATTGCTGATTTTTTTAATGTAGATATAGATTATCTTTTGGGACGTAAGAAAGACACCACGGTAATCCAGTCTCAGATAAGGTTGTATGAACCAACTTATGAGGATATCCAAAGTCTTATTGCAAGGAACGGAAAAAAACTCACGGTCGAACAAAAACAGGATATCATCAGAACTTTATTATCTGATGATGATTAAAGGAGTGGTTTTGTTTGGAACAATACGACTTTTTCCGCGTTATCTTAGATGCGTATGAAATATGCGGCATCAGAAGTTTTCCTATTGACTGTATAGAAGTCATAAAAAGATTAAAGATTCCCCTGTTTAAGTATTCTGAGTTATCCGCCAAAAAGGAACGGGAATGTTACAGGGTAAGTGATGATGCATTTAAATTAAAGGGGAAAATTTATTACAATGATGCTTTCCCATATATTTATCGCCAACGTTTTACGTTAATGCACGAAGTTGGTCACATACTATTGGGGCATGTTGGAGATACAAAAGAAAACGATGATGAGGCTGATGACTTTGCCAGTCACTTTCTGGCGCCGCGTATCATGATACATAAATACGGCTACCGGGACGCGGAACAGCTGCATGATGCTTTCGGCCTGTCCTATCGGGCCGCCAACCGAGCATTATTGTCCTACAAGGAATGGTTCCGCAACATCTCCTACAGTGCGACTGGAAAGCCCACAAAACCGGAGCTACAGCTTGAGCATATCTTTTTCCCAGAAGTAGAACTCGTACCAATCCGGCAAGGTATTGTCCAACCAGCCAAGGAATGCTATGTGGATGAAGATTACAAGGAAAACGATGAGCGTTCCGATTTTATGAAATTCTTAAGTAGATGGCGCGGAGACTTGGGATTTGGTATGGCAGAAAATAAGTGGCTCTATGGGAATGACTTATGATTAAAATAGCCTATGGCTTTTTAATAAACCAAATGAAAAGAGGGAATAGGTATGGGAAAAGAAAAATCTGCAACAAAAAAATGTAAGTTCTGCCAGTCGGAAATAGACTCTAAGGCTAAAGTATGCCCAGTGTGTAAAAGAGCATTAAAGGGCCGACATGGTTGTCTAATGACAATACTTATATTTTTAATTCTTGTTTGTGGAGGATTTGCAATCTCTATGAATATGAATAGTTCACTGCAGAAATCTGTATCCGGTGTCAATGATGAATCTGAATATATCACTTTAGATGAGTATAATAAAATTGATACTGGTATGACTTATGATGAGGTCAAGGAAATCGTGGGAAGCGAGGGAACCGTTTCTTCCCAAGTTGAATCAAACGGCTATAAGATTGTAATCATAACCTGGTATGGCAATGGAACAGCTGGTTCCAACGCCAATGTGACATTTACCAATGACTCTGTATCCGGAAAAGCACAAGTCGGATTAAAATAACATTTTACACGGTAAAATCCCCTGTGCAGGTAGCACAGGGGGCACACTGACAACATAATATCCTTACCCGGGCAACCGGGAGGGCGTGCGTGCCATTCGTTCTGAGTCTTGACAGGAAGGATGGTTGCTTATGAGTACATATGAGGAATTTCAGATTATATTAGGCGTTGCCTTGTTAATCGTTGCAATCCTGAACATGAAAAATAAGTAAGCCGCCCTGCTCCTTGGCCGGATGGGCGACTTACTAAAGTTGTTATAATTCGCCAGGACGGATAGGCTTAATCTATCTCCCGGCTGTCTTGTTAAGTATATTATACCAAATATACGGAAATTGTCAAATGTGAAAGCGGCCCTGTTACCAGCAGGAGCCGCCCTCACATAGATTTCTCTTACCGGACTGCTCCGGCACGATATAATCAACTAACATCTGAATTATATCATTCCTGGAACGTCCTGGCAAGGGGCGTATTATTTATACCCAAAATCAGTTGCGATATCGCAACGGGAAGGAATGATATCATGCCAAAACGAAAGAAACATCCCAGGCTCCCCAACGGCTACGGCTCCATCCGATACCTTGGCAAGAGCCGGAAGAACCCCTATGCGGTCCACCCGCCGGCAGACATTGACGGGAACCGGCCTCCGGCCCTCTGTTACGTGGATGACTGGATGAAGGGTTTCATAATCCTCACATCCTACAAGGCAGGTACCTATACCCCAGGTATGGAGGCCGCCCTGAATCTGCCTAATACCCCCGATACCCTTGATTCCCTGGCAGGGAAAATCATGGCCGATTACAACCGTGTCAAGGGAATCGAACCTGAGGAACCTGAGAAGACCTTCTCAGCGGTCTACGATGCATTCTATGCCGATAAATTTGCAGAAGGCAATAAATACTCTGCGGCAACTAAATATTCAATCAAGGCCGCTTATAAGAACTGTGCATCCCTCTACGGTAAAGTGTTTTCTGCACTCCGTACAAAGGACCTGCAGGATAACCTGGATGCCTGTGGTCTAAAATATGCCAGCCTGGAACTTATCAGGAATCTGTACAGGCAGATGTATAAATATGCTGACAGTCAAGGGTGGTGCGATAAGGACTATAGTCAGTATGTTAAAATTAAAAGGGATGACGATGACGAACATGGTGTGCCCTTCTCAGACGCAGACCTGAAAATCCTGTGGGATAACAAAACTGACGAAACTGCAGAGATGCTTCTCATTATGTGCTATTCCGGATGGCGTATATCAGAATACATTGGCCTTGAAGTCAATCTGCCGGAAAAGTATTTTATGGGTGGAATGAAAACGGAAGCTGGTAAGGGGCGTATCGTTCCTATCCATTCTGCAATTCTCCCTTTGGTCGGGCGCCGGATGGGAAAGTATGGAAAGCTCCTTCCGTGCAGCGACAAGGATTTCAGGAAACAAATGGAGGAGCTACTGAACCGGCTCGGAATCCCAGGTGACCCCAAGCATACACCACATGACTGCCGGCATACATTCTCCATGTTGTGCGAAAAGTATGAGGTAAAAGAAAACGACCGTAAACGGATGATGGGGCACTCATTCAAAGCCGACATCACCAACAAGGTCTACGGCCACCGCGACATGGAAGACCTGAAAAAAGAGATAGAAAAAATAACCGTTGATTTGTGACTTTATTGTGACCAATAAACCCTAATAACGTGGTAGAAAGCGGTAGGAACCGGAAGTTTCAAAAATGCCGCAAACCCGCATAAAACCTACCATTTTCACCCCATATCTTATATAAATCCTACCATTCTGAAAACCACTCCGTATTAAAGTGTCGTTAATATTGCGTCCATACGATTGACATCCGCCATGCTGTCCCCATATAATGCCATCAGGGCCAGTACATGATCCACATAAGACAGAAAGGAAATGACATACCTATGGACAACGGATGCGATGCTGATCACATTCCAGTTGAGTTACATTTTAATAAATCTATGTGATTAAAAAGACATGACCTGCACTCGTTTACACGGATGCAGGCTATGTCTTTTTGAAATAATCCATGAATTCAGAGGAGGAATCATTTTGAGTATTGAATCGTTTTTCAGCCTTCTGGGAGGGCTGGCACTGTTCCTTTATGGAATGCAGATGATGAGCACCAACCTGGAAGCAGCTGCGGGCAGCCGCATGAAACAGATTCTGGAAAGGCTGACTGCCAACCGTTTCCTTGGGGTGCTGGTGGGCGCCGGAATCACTGCAATCATCCAGTCCTCATCCGCAACAACCGTCATGGTAGTGGGGTTTGTGAATTCCCAGATCATGACATTGAAACAGGCGGTATGGATCATCATGGGCGCCAATATCGGCACGACCATCACAGGACAGCTGATTGCCCTGGATATCGGGGCCATTGCTCCCCTGATTGCATTTGTGGGCGTTGCCCTGATTCTGTTTGTTAAAAAGAAAAAGGTACAGTTTGCAGGCGGCATCGTGGCCGGGCTTGGCATCCTTTTCCTGGGTATGGGCATGATGAGCGCTGCCATGATACCTCTGCGCAATTCAGAAGGATTTGTCCGGCTCATGACCAGATTCTCCAATCCCCTCCTGGGAATCCTGGCCGGTGCCGGCTTTACAGCCATCATCCAGTCCTCATCCGCGTCCGTCGGAATCCTGCAGGCCCTGGCTGTCAGCGGGCTTATTGGAATCGACAGCGCTGTATTTGTTCTGTTTGGTCAGAATATCGGCACCTGTATCACGGCCGTGCTGGCCTCCATCGGTGCAAACAGGGATGCAAAACGCACCACCCTCATCCACCTGATGTTTAACATCATAGGCACCACTGTATTTACCATTGTCTGTATCATGATTCCTTTTACCAGCTGGGTAGCTGCTTTCACGCCGGCTAATCCGGCTGCGCAGATTGCCAACGTACATACGCTGTTCAATATTGTGACCACCCTGCTCCTGCTTCCATTCGGTACGCAGCTGGCGCGGATTTCCGAAAAGCTTCTTCCTGACAGGCCCCAGCGGGCAGCGGATGAGGAGCACTGGTTTGAAGAGCTTCTGGCCTCCGAACATGTGCTTGGCGTATCCGTGATTGCCCGAAAGCAGCTGATGGAGGAAATCAGCCAGATGCTTTCCCTGGCAGCTGAAAATGTTGATAAGGGATTCCTTGCATTCAGCGAAAAAAGCACAGATGAACTGGAGTGGATTTTAAAGCGTGAAGAAGAGATTGACCTTGCCAATGCCCGGCTTTCCAGACGGATATCCAAGGTCCTTACCGTGGAACACAACCCGGCCGAGGTGGACGCGCTGCGCCGCATATTCACCATCAGCGGCAATGTGGAGCGCATCGGCGACCATGCCAAGAACATTGCGGGCTATGCCCAGACCATGATGGAGCGGGGACTGGAGCTGTCCGCACAGGCCCAGGAGGAGCTGGCTGATATGAGGGATTCCAGCATGCGCGCCATAAACCTTGTCTGCAGCGCAAAGAACCTTGCTGCCAGCAGCCTTGGCGCCCAGGCACTGTCAGCGGATAAAACCGCATTCCTCAATCAGTCCCAGGAATGTGTCTCCCTTCTGGAACAGGCCACGCTTCTGGAACAGGAAATCGACGAAAAGACCCTCTTATACCGATCCAACCAGATTGAGCGTATGGGGAATGGAAAATGCCATGTGGAGACTTCCATCCTGTATTCTGAAATCCTTACGGATTACGAGCGCATCGGCGACCATGTATTCAATATTGCCCGCGCACTTGCCAAGCTTGGGGACACAAAAGCCTATATCAATCCGACTGCTTAAAAGGAACTGACCGTGAACAGACACATAATAGCCGCCATCCTGCTCATTGCGATTCTGTCCGGCGCACTGCTTCTGGCCTTTGACCTGGGCCATACCATGCTTCCGAGCACACGCCGGAAGCAGTGGTGGAGGTACTGCTGTTCGCCATTGCCAGGAAAATGCGGCTGCTTTGGAAGATAAGATATAAAACAAAATACAGGACCTTATGACTATTTTACCCGTAGCCCTTAAATCAAGCTGTAACAGAGCCTTGGGACAGGCTTAATCCTCACCCAGGCACTTCTCCATCATAATATGCGGCACATCATCCGGCATGATATCCCCCACAGTATGATAACCGAGCTTTTCATAAAATCCCGTAACCGATACCCTTGCCTTCAGCACGCACTTCCTGATTCCCCGGGATACCATCTCCTCCTCCGCATACCTTAAGAGCAGTGTTCCCACGCCCTTGCCTCTGGCAGCATCCTCCACCACAAGATGCTTAACAAGTCCATTTCCCCCGTCCTCATACCAACAGGACGCCCCTATCACCTTATCATCCTCCAATGCAGCTGTATGGGAGGATAATGCTTCATATGACAAATCATCATGATAAAGGTTCTGTCCCCTGGGCTTTCTCAGGATTTCATTCCTCAGATTAAATGCAGCCCAATATGCAGCTGTGCCTATCTCCAGTTTCTTTATGGTTATCTCCCCCATGTGGTTCCCCTTTCCCTTGACTCTTAGGCTGTCATCTCACTGCGGGTCCTGGCCCGTCATCCCCCAGCTCTCCAGCAGCCTTCCAAGAAGCCCTTTTAAAGTCTCCTGCTCCTCTTCGCTTAAAACCCCATATAAATCTTCCGTCTTGCCTTCATCAAAATCCGTCTCCGCCCTCTTTTTACCCTCTTCCGTGATTCTTAGCAATACCCTTCTCTTATCCGCATCATCCCGTTCCCTGGCAACCAATCCCCTGGCCTCCAGTTTGGAAATGATCTCGCTGACCGATCCGGCCTGAATCCCAAGTGTTTCCTGTAATTCCTTTTGTGTGACTTCCTCCTGTCCTGAAAGCATTTTCAAGATTCTTCCCTGACCACGGCCATGATAAGGGCGATGATAAAGATAGTGGCCGCATTTTCCTAAAAGCGCAGAAAGTCCGTCTTCCCCCTCCATACCCTCCAAACGCCTGCCGAACCTCCCATGTCCCTTGCGCCTTTCCCCATGTATTTCATGTTCCCCTTGCTCCTCACGCATTCCATGTCTCCCTTGTTCCCCACGCATTCCATGTCTGCCTTGCTCCCCGCACACTCCATGTCTCCCTTGCTCCTCACTCATTCCATGTCTGCCTTGTTCCCCACTCATTCCATGTTTCCCTTGCTCCTCACTCATTCCATGTTCTCCATGTCTCCCGCTCCTGCCATGTCCATGCGGCATAGGGCGCCTGTGCCCTGCAAACGCTCCCTGGCCCTCCTGCATTCCGTCTTCCTGGTGCATCTTCTCCTGGCCTCCTTCTACGTCGGCTTCCCCATTTCCCAGATGTTCCATGTACTGTCTTCCCCTTTTGCACTGAAGGTCCGTTATAGGGCAGTGTCTTGGGCACTGCGTGCAATTAGTTACATTATAATCCATTGATTTCTCCATTTGCAATCCCTCTTTCTCTATTCCTGATTTAAATTAATTAGGTACCTTGTGTTTTTACATTATCATCATACACGGTTATATCATTTTTGTCAAGGTACCTAATTATTTATTTTCTTACAATCCATCCAAGGTCCACCCAGTGTCATATCTTCCAAGAAATTTCCTGATCATAATGCTAAAATAAGCATTGAATCATTGAAAAACCAAGGAATAAGCGGAATATACCAGAATGTATCTGAAAAGGAGTCAAGAAATATGGATATGCAAAACCAGAAATGTGTCATGGTCATGGATGAAGATTTACCCTTAGGCGTCATTGCCAATACAGCCGGAATCATGGGAATAACCCTTGGTAAGCACATGCCGGAAACAGTCGGACCGGACGTCGTGGATAAAAGCGGGAGGGAGCATCTTGGAATCATAGAATTTCCGGTTCCAATCCTGAAGGCGGATAAGGAAAAAATCCGATTCATCCGCGAGCAGCTCTACCAGCCCGGTTATTCTGATTTAATGGTTGTGGATTTTTCCGATGTGGCCCAGGGCTGCAGGACCTACGATGAATTCATTGACAAGGCTGCAAAGGCCGAGGAAAAGGAATTCCAGTATCTTGGCATCGGGATCTGCGGTTCCAAAAAGCTGGTCAACAAACTGACCGGGAACCTTCCCCTGCTGAGATAGGCAATACATTTATCCAGATGATTAAGAATCTCCTCCCGCCGCAATGACATTTTGCCAAAATCATGGTACTATAATTTCAGGCAGTCTCTGAACATAGACAAACCATCACGCCAGGCAGGAGGTAACTATGGAAATCTTACGTGCAGAACCATCTGATGCAAATGAAATCCACCATATCATGTCCGTGACCAGTTCCCTATTGGATGACAAGGGCTGGTACTGTATTGATACAGTGGACTACATCCTGGAACACATAATGGACCAGGATAAGGGCATTGTGTTTAAAGCCGTCCAACATGGCCGGATCGGGGCATTTTTCATCATCCACTATCCCGGTGGGGCAGATGACAACCTGGGGCATTATGTGAATCTGGGGCCGGAGGATTTACGGAAGGTTGCTTATATGGATTCCCTGGCCGTCCTGCCGGATTTCCGCGGCAAGGGCCTTCAGTATACGCTGATGAAATACGGGGAGGATTACCTTACCCCGACCTCCTTCTGCCATCTTATGGGCACGGTCCATCCGGACAACCTATACAGCCTCAATAATTTTCTCAGGCTGGGGTTTGGGATTGTAGAAACCACGCGGAAATACGGTTCCCTCCCCCGTCACATCATGTATAAGAAAATATAATTCCGTTTTTGTGGAATGGTACATCCCATTCCCCTATATATTTAAGTAAACACGTCTGAAACGGAATGAAATCAGAATGAAAAACAGGTTCAGAAGACTTTCTGCCAAACTTCCTATTAAAACACTTCTAAAAACCACCCTGCTGTTTGCCCTGGCCTTCTGCGCCGGGCGGCTGACAGCCCAGGTTGTGGAATACAACCAGGGACTACAGGCAGCAGACTATGCCAGCGCCCCCGAGGCTGTCACAACATCCGCGGACGGCAACTGGGGCTTAAGCTTTCCCAATGAGGGACAGATGCCCATCGGCAACGCCACTGCGGATTACCTGAAACAGTTCAACGCCTACTATGCCCAGAATACACAGGATAAGGTGATTTATCTGACCTTTGATGCAGGATATGAAAACGGGAACACAGGCGCCATCCTGGACGCCCTGAAAAAGCATAATGCATACGCCACATTTTTCCTGGTAGGCAACTACATTGAAACCAGTCCCGACCTGGTAAAGCGTATGGTGGCCGAAGGACACACAGTTGGCAACCATACCTTCCATCATCCGGACATGTCCAAGATTTCCACCAAAGAATCCTTTGAAAAGGAATTGAATGACCTGGAAAGCCTGTACCAGCAGACCACCGACCAGCCCATGAAGAAATACTACCGCCCCCCGCAGGGTAAATACAGCGAGAGCAACCTGAAAATGGCCAATGACATGGGCTACCGGACCTTTTTCTGGAGCCTCGCCTATGTGGACTGGTATGAAGACAAACAGCCAACTAAGGAAGAAGCCTTTAAAAAGCTTCTGGGCCGCATCCACCCCGGCGCCATCGTCCTCCTTCACAGTACCTCTAAAACCAATGGACAGATCCTGGATGAACTCCTGACAAAGTGGGAAGAGATGGGATACCATTTCGGTTCCCTGGATGACCTTGTGGCTACTGAATAAGGCTGTACTTGTACCCACAGAGTAAGGACCTGCCGGCTACAGCATCTTCGCCTTCCACTCTGCCTCCTTAAAACCAGTAAGCACGAATCCGTCCGCGATTACCAGCGGACGCTTTACCAGCATGCCGTCCGTGGCAAGAAGGGCCAGCTGCTCCTCCTCACTCATCTGGGGCAGCTTGTCCTTCAGTGACATTTCCTTGTAAATGTTTCCACTGGTGTTGAAGAATTTCTTCAGGGGCAGTCCGCTCTTTTTATACCATTCCCTCAGTTCTTCCTGGCTGGGATGCTCTTCCTTAATAGGCCTTTCCTCATACTTGATTCCATTGGCATCCAGCCACTTTAATGCCTTCTGGCAGGTGCTGCACTTTTTGTAACATAATACGGTCATATTCATCTGAATTACCATCCTTTCTTTCATGTGTGTTCCTGAATCATTTTCCTATCAATGTAATCTCCGGCTCACCCACATAGGTATCCCCAGCGTCAGGATGATTGGTTACTGCATCCTGGGATACAATGGTTTTTACATTGTATAAAAGGTCCGGGCTGCTGCCTGGCAGTCCCTTTATCCGGGCAGCCCCCCATGTTTTTATTCCGGCTGACTGGGGAAGGATGCGGACCTGGTCCGGTATGGATATCCCAGGTGTGCCTGGCCGGGGGCTGGCCAGCAGGACCGCGCCTGCATTTCCACGGATTGTAAAACTGCCCAGGGACGGCTCCGCAAGAAGCCTTCCGGCGCAGATGCCGGTTCCTGTTTCAGATTTAGCCTCTATGATCCCGGTTCCGCCGGCCAGCTCCAGTTCGACGCCTGTAATGCCGAAATCATAACCAATCATTTCCAATTCTCCGTCTTCTATCCTGCACGCAGGGAGAGGGGATTCCATACTGCTTCCGGCAATGGCTGCGCCCCCGGCATCAATCTTCAGGCTTCCGGATCCGCGGATGACAAGGGTCCCTGATTCTATCTGTATGCCATTGCCATCAGAGCTTATCCAGTTGCCGCTGTCTTTCTTCAATTCCATGATCAGGTCCCCGGATATGGAAATGGCTGGCTGCCCGGACCCGTCCCCAATCATGGCGTTATCAAGGGTAAGGGTGTAGATATCCCTGGAATTCCTCAGTCTCCAGCCCTCTCCTTCCACCATTTTCCCACGCTGGGGCAGTTCTACACTGCCTTCCCCTTCTATGGAAAGTGCGGTCAGGGGAACCTGCTCCCTGGATCTGGTCAGTCCGAATCTGGACGCCAGGAACAGGCCTGCACTGGATACGGCGGTACAGAGTATGACCACCAGGCCAATGAACAGCAATGCCCGGATTGTCCTTCCCACAAACTCCCTGGATAAATTTTTCATATACAGCGCCTCCTGTTACAGTTTTGTATATTTTATCATAAATCCCTGTATTTTACTATCACTTATGATATGATAGAAAACAGCAAAAAGAAGGAGGCATTGTTTATGATTAATATTCTCTGCTTTGGTGATTCCAATACCTTCGGTACCAATCCAAAGGGAGGGCGCCATGCATGGAACACCCGCTGGCCAGGACGCCTGCAGGTACTTTTAGGTCCTGAATATTATGTGATTGAAGAAGGGATGGGCGGACGCACCACGGTCTGGGATGACCCGCTGGAGCCGGGACGCTGCGGGATCCAGGCGCTTCCCATTGCCCTCCAGAGCCACAAACCGCTGGATTTGGTGATTCTCGCCCTTGGAACCAACGACTGCAAGGTCCATCTGAATGCAACGCCTAAAATCATTGCAAAAGGCATGGAAAACCTGTGTAACCTGGTACAGCATTTTGATTACGGCCCGGGCTATAAGGTCCCCCAGATCCTGGTTGTGTCCCCCATCCATATCGGAGAGGACATGGACCACTGTCCCTTTGCAAGCTTTGATGAAACTTCTCCTGTCAAGTCAAGGAACCTGGCCCCGCTCTATGGACAGGTTGCCAAATCCCTTGGCTGTATGTATATAGACGCCGCTTCCCTGGCCCAGGCCAGCTCCCTGGACCAGCTCCATATGGATGCCAAAAACCATGGGGCTTTGGCGGAAGGCATCATGACGGTTGTCAAATCATTTTTTGAACCATAAGATGGCTCAGGACAGGAAGGAATTTATAAATATCTCCCAACGCGTTAAGGGACAGAACATTTACAGCCACCTTCATCCATGGCTGTAAATCATTCTGTCCCTTGTGTATTTCCTTGTGTATTTCCCCGTATCTATCTTTATATCCATGCGTCAGGAATCTTCATCCAATCCCCTTATATCCCGCCTCCATCTCTTTTATCTTCCGGTACAGCTCCCTGTTCACCGGCACGTCAAGCCCATGACGCTCTGCCATCCGTATGACCGTGCCCGCGAAGAATTCCACTTCGGACTGCCTTTTGGCAATGCCGTCCTGGCGCATGGAGGGCATCCCATCCGGATTCAGGGTGTCAATCAAATCCACATAGCCCTGCAGGTCCTCCTCGGTCACCCGTATGTGTTCCTTCCCCGCCAATGCAACCACCTCTGCCATGGCGTCCCGCATCATCTGACGTTCCCTGCCGGGATGCTGAACCGTGCCATAGGTTCCTTCCGCCACCATGACGGTCTGGTTCACGCCCACATTAAGCATCCATTTGCACCACAGACGCCGGATGATATCCGGTTCCCGTGTATATGGAAATCCGGTCTGGTCAAACAGATCCGTGACTGCTGAAAGCATCGGCTCCTTGTATGCCTGGTCCTCCGGTATCCCGATGCATACCTGGCCCATGTGGGAATAGGTCAGCTCATTTCCCAGCTTCACCGCATCCATGCCCTGGGATACGCAGTAGAGCACATGCTCCATGCCCAGCGCCTCCCCAATCACAGCCTCGCTGGTAATGCCGTTGAGCACGGACAGTATGACCGTGTCCCTTCCGACCTGGTTCCTGGCCACGCTGATGGCATCCTCCAAAGCAGTTGCCTTAACAGCAAAAATCAACAGCCCGGCAGGTCCCTGGGAATCGGGCACGGCCCCGTCCTGAATCCGGAAATCCAGCTTCCTTCCATTACAATATACCGGGGTATTCCTGTACCGCCGGGTCCTGTCACTGTCAGCCAGGAAGGTAACCTGTTCCCTTCCCAGCGCATTGGCGAAGAAATCCCCGTATAAAATCCCCATTGCTCCCATCCCTACAATGGATACCCTTTTAATCCTGTCCATATGCCGCCCTCCGTCTCCATAATCCAGTTACTTTACCTTGAAAATGCCCTCTGATAAACATCTTTAGTAAAAACGGGCAATCTCCTCCACGCCCTTCCTGGCCGGCATGGCAGGGTCGGTGTCCCTGTATCCAACGGCAATGACCGACACCACTTCCTGGTTCCCGTCAATCCCCAGAAGCTTCCTTAACCCATCCGCGTCGCGGATTCCCATTATCAGGGTATCCAGGCCCAGTTCCCTGGCCTTAAGGATCAGGTTGGCATCGTGAAGTCCCAGGTCATAGGCGCCCCAGCCATTGCCCAGTTCATTTACCGGACAGCCCTGGTTGTCATGTCCTGAATGGTTTTTCACAAATGCCGTGACAATGAGTACCGGCGCATCCTTACAGTTCTTCTGGTTGAATTCCGGAAGGCAGGATGCCTTTACCTTTTCCAGCATTTCCCCTGACATGACCACGTAGTATCTGGATGTCTGGGAATTTTTCCAGGATGGCGCCTGAATCGCCGCCTCCAGCATTTCCCGGATTAGGGCCGGGTCCACCCCTGCACCGGCTTTATACCTGCGTATGCTTCTTCTCCCGCTTAAGATTTCATTCAGTCCCATAACATGTTCCTCCTGTTCATTTTGCCATTTTCCAGTATTCTGTCCGCTTTCTTATCCGTTTTCGCTGCCGTATTGGCCGCCTGTGCGGATTCCCTGGCCGGCTGCAAATGCGGCTGCTTCCTCCAGCCGTCTGTAGAACTGCGGATAAAAATCCTCATCCTCCCCGTAGGGGGTTACATAGAACCGGTTCAGCACATACATGTTCACGGCCTTCATGGTCTCCTGGCTGCCGCTGTCCTTCATGGCTTCCCCCAGGTCTTTCAGGAAATAATGCCAGTCCGCCACAAACCGCTCATACGCCTTAAAATCCGGGGTGTCTATCCATTTGCGCACCTTTACCTTGGTCCGGTTCTCCCTGAGGCATTCGTGAACCTGGAGAAAATACCGGAAGGAGCGGTCCTCGTAAACCCTTCCAAGGGGAAACAGACGGCAGAAGCCGGGACGGATGGGGTGGATGGAGCACCGCCCCTGGTCATTCAGGAAACTGCACCTTTCATCACCGCCGGACATCTTAAGGTTGGGAAGAATCATATAATCCACCACATTCAGTTCAAGATGGCCTGACAGCAGCTGTTCAAACTGCATATGCAGCCCCTTTGTCAAGCGCATGATATCATAGGGGTCCAGAAGGATGGAACTTCCCATGCCCCGGCAGCACGCAGAACATCCGCTGCAGTCGCCGCAATCCGCCTTTACCAGGTCATTGCTTCCATACAGTTTTCCGTCAGATATCTCTTCCAGGCTGACCTTGCGTTCCATAACAGAATCCTCTCACTTCGTTTATTTACCACTCAAGTATGTGTTTAGTATACCATTCTTTTCCATCTGAACGCAACCGTGGGTTTGGGGGAAATGCGGGCCAGGGGTAGCGGGCAATGGGTATCGGACAACGGGACTGCGTTTTACCGGTTCTTCATATCTACCACTTCTTCATGATTACCGGTTCTTCATGATCATAAGCACCACTGCCGATCCGAACACCACAACCACCCATATGACCGTCACCCACACGGGAAGGGTGATTTCCAACATACGGTTAACCGGAATGATGAGCAGCGACAACAGGCATACCTGGTTAAACCTCCACACCCTCTCGTAGGCTTTCCCTTTTTCCTTCTCCACATTTTTAAGGGTGCTTCCGCTGTCTGTCAGGATCCGGTTCATATCCGGCACGCCCCACCTGGCCCTTCCGGCCGTGATGCTCCAGAGTATCACGGCCGGGAACGGGGAAATGCATAGGACGATTTTCCATATCCGCAGCAACCGGTCAGGCATCCCTATTGCAAGCACCTGGTTCACCGGAAACACTATCATTGAAAGGATACACAGGAAACAGAACAAAAATGCCATGTCCCTAAGCCTGCACAGACGGTCAATCCTGTCTTTCTTCATAAATTCCCCTCCCATCATCTTCAGTTCGCTCATGCGCAGTTCCAAAAAGCCCGGATTCAGTGTCTCGAACCTCCAGTCCATTTCCCTGACCTCCTGGCATAATTCCCTGATCTGGTACAGGGCCGCTTCCTCTTTTTCTATCTCCACGACCCGCTTTTCCAGCAGGCTGGCCATGGTGCATTGGCCGTTCATGAACAGGCGGATATCAGCCACGGATATCCCCATCATGCGCAGGACCCGTACTTTCTTTAAACGTTCCACATCCTCCGCACTATACTCCCTGTAATTGTTCGCACTCCGCACAGGGGATAACAGGCCTTCTTTTTCATAAAAACGGATATTGGCCTTTGTGATACCCACCTGTAATTCCACTTCTTTTATTGTCATGTGATTCCTCCTTGTCCCGGGACACCTATAGTGTAAAGGGTGAAGAGGGGTGAATGTCAAGAAAAATTTGTATATGAATGGTAATTTTATGGTAAGACGGGAAATAATCCATCCGGTCATGGGA
>SKEY01000581.1_pt1 | contig 57377 bp, 48 predicted proteins | sample 4843871 | NCBI WGS metagenome assembly SKEY01 (sample SAMN11008797, study PRJNA524170) | human gut metagenome | biome: Human fecal sample; material: Feces; isolation source: fecal sample from pouch patient p36 | host: Homo sapiens | place: Israel: Tel-Aviv | collected 2016-12-04
GGTTATGGAAGATGCGATCTTGCAGTTCTACCGGCGTATAACAAGAAAAGAGGACTGCTGCTTGAATTAAAGGTGGCAAAGCGTGATGAGGATGTGGAAAAGAGTGCAGAGCTGGCAATACAACAGATCAAAGAAAAGCAGTATATCGAGGGTCTGCACAGAAAGGGCTATACCGACATTCTCGGATACGGCATTGCCTTCTATAAGAAATCCTGTGTCATAAAAAAGATGGCATAGAAAGCCGATAAGCGTGAAATTATCTGTTATCCATCAGAAGCAATTAACAATGAAAAAGAGAATTCAAAGATACCTTACGGAAAAATTTGAATTCTCTTCTTTTATATGCAAAACAGGTTATTTTGTTTGTCTAATTTGCATGCAATCGGAGGGCGCTGGTTTTAACATACTGCTGTATGAAGCCGATACCGGCCGCAAGCAGCGCACAGCCAAGTCCGGTGTAAAAGGACTTGATGCATACATCCGGCCAAAGATGGGACGCACGCAGGGCAATACCAAAGCTCATCATACAAATCATAATCATATAGGACTTTGCATCGAAGAACCGCAGGATATGCATACGATCTTCTGTATTGGCGAGAATGCGCTCTGTATGCTTATGAATCAGCTTTTTGAAAATCATATGATAGAAAATCAGGAAGGTAATAACTGCGGCAGCAGCAGTTGCTATGCTCATATAGCTGGTGCTCAGCCATCCGATCCGAACAATATTGAAGCCTGCGACACCCCAGACAATGCCTGCTGTCAGAAGCAGATACTTCTTTGCTACGTGCATTATTCCTTCACCTTCTCTTTCAGCATCAGGAAGAAGAGAATCATACCGATTCCTACCAGAATGTGCCCAAGACCTGCAAAGCCGGAAATCATACCGTTTGCCACCGCGCTCAGTGTGCTGCCGTTTACCTGAAGAACACCGCGAACCGCCAGCATCAGGGAGGTCAGGAGTACACCGATATTATATACGATGATAAACGCCCTGTACTTCTTTGATTCCTGAATAGCGAACAGCTTGATACAAAAGGTGATAATCAGAAACATAACCATTCCCAGCAGAAACAAATGGGTATGCACAAAGGATAAAGCTGTGCGCCCGTCAAAGCCGCTCAGCTTTGTAAATTCCCGGTAAAAGACTCCGCCGATCATGGCGAGAATCGCATATAAAAATGCAAGATTGATTGTTTTTTTCATAAATAATTCAGCTCCTTTTTCATCATTTGATATCCCATCCATACAACCCATACATAGGCGAGTGTCTTGGGAACCATCAGCATTCCGATCATTGGCAGAGTATCTGCCCATAAGACGACCGGGATGTAAAACAGAAAACTCAGTGTTATGGCAAGCCACATGTATCGGAAGATGACATCCTCCTTCTGCTTAGCCTGCTGATAAAACAGCATAATGATCCAAAGCTCCATCATTGCAAATGATACATTTCTAAGGATACCCGGCTAAGCGGTGCATCCGGACTTGTCCATGCATTCTGCGGAAAGAAACAGAGTGCAATGCGGAGCAAGGCAAGCTGATACATGCCTGTGCGAAGCAGGAGACGGTGTCTGTTATAACACAGCTCCCATATGCGAAACAGCAGCAGGTAGAAAACGGTCATCATAATGGATGTGATGAATTTCCCGAATCCCAGTGCTTCCGTATGAGCCGCAAGTCCGTCTGTGCATAATGCATAAACTCTGGGAATAAGATGAAGGCATCTTGCAGCCCGAGGGTTACCGCCATGATTCCAAACAAGAAAAGCATACGGTTTCCTCCTGCCTTCCGTATCATGGTGATGCCCAGTATGCATACAGTACATAAATATAAAATATCAAAAGCAGTTACCAATACAGCCTGCATGTGACTTCCTCTTTATTATATCAACATGGTTCACGTTAGCTCGTGAGTAGCTGTTTAATGCTTTGCCTGAAGCAGTCGGCAGATCAGCTCCTTTGTGAAGGTACAGCTCCTTCGTTGGTGCGATAAATCATTCATCATATGCTCCATCAGAAAATCGATGAAGGCAGTCTTTGTAAATGTTGCATTCCAGATATGCTCTGTGATATCGCAATCCTGCTGCAGGGCATAAAGGAATCCCTCACGAATATGCTGCTGATAACGTTCCTCCATCTGCTTTCCACGCTCTTTTTCTGTATTGCGCAATATATCCAGCTGACCCAGCAGTACGGAAAAGAAAACCTCCATGTGCTCTGCAAGCCGGAGATATACAACCTCATAGAAATCCGCAAAGGGCAGCGTTTCACTGAGGGTACAGATGTCCTTATGAAAAATACCTTCCCAAAAGCTTTCCACAATGGCAAGCAGCAGGTCAGCCTTTGAGGGAAAGTAGTTATAAACAGCACCAACGGAAATATTCAGCTTTTTAGCCAGTGTACGGATACTGAGCTGATCAATGCCTTCCTGGAATACAATCTGTCTGGCAGTATCCAGAAGCTCCTCCTTTGAGGTAACAACCTTATTCATAAACCACCTCCAACTTGAACACTGTTCATTATGAACTTCTCTGATTCATAAGTCAAGCGGTTTGAATCTTGAGGAATTCGCAATGGTTATTTATGGTAATGTATTTGTTTTTTATTCTAATAATGTGATACTATGTGATATAATAAATTACAGAAATAGCTTTTATGCTGTTTGAAAGGGGAATGAAATGGAATCATTAAAAAAATACGCAACAAGAAAATATCTGATGTATGGTAGTACTGCGGGAGGTATTCTGGCTGTTATTATGCTGATTATTTACCTCACAGCGGGGCAGGGACTGGACAGCTTATCCGGTTTGTCAAGTGCATTGTCTTCTTTACGCAGCCTGTGTGTGCTGTATTACATCGATTTTGTCATCCTTATAATACTGGTTGGAGGGTATGCTTTTCGAATCGGTTATCTGAAGGATGCTTTCCTTATGGGAAAAATCTTGCTTGGATGCAATGGTATTGCATTGCTGATGGGGCTTTTCTGCTTTTCTGCAATACGGGCTGTACATGCATTGGCAAGTGGTGATTTCACAGCCGCAATGGCGTATTCCGGCAGTATGGATAACAAGGGAATCCTGCTTGTCATCATGGTGCTTGCACAAATTGCTGCTGCAGGAATCAGTATCTATATCCTGTTTGTGAAAAAGAATGAGCAAGTAGAAGCAGAGGAAGCAATGAAAGATCTGAGTGAGGGCGCCAAAGCTGCCGGAGAAGCTGTTTCAAAGGCATCAGCTGCTGCGCAGGATCATGCTCTTAAGCTTTCTGAAAAATGCAAAGCTTATTACAAGACGGAAAAAGGCAGACGGAATACAATCATAGGCGGTGTTGCGGCGGCAGTCGTTATCGTTTGTATTATTGGATTCAGTATTTATCAGAGTGTGAAAAAGACACCGATTGATTTGACCTCAGCATGTACCGTCACCTTTGAAGGCGTATCCGGTGAAGGAACGGCGGATATCAGGTGTAATCCGGATTATGATCACACAAATGAGGATATCCGTATGTTTATGAGTGATGTTACCTATAAGGTGGAAAAGGATGGCGAATTGAAAAACGGCGATGAAGCAGTTGTGAAAGCTGAATTCAGTCAGGCTACTGCTGACAGCTGTAAGGTTAAGGTGGAAAATCCAGAGAAGAAGGTAAAGGTAGAGGGATTGGAAATCGTATATAAAACGTTTGCAGAGATTCCAAAGGAAAGCTCTGATAAATTTGAGGCAGCGGCAAAAACAGCACTGGAAGCCTATGTAAAAGACAGAAGCACATCTTTTTTCTCCTCGACCAAGGTAACTGTTGAAAATGTTACGCTGATCGGTGTATATTATGAATATCATTCCTATGATCATACCGGTACGGCACATTATGTTTATCGCACGAAGGTTACAGAGGATAGTAAGTATTCTACAGAAAAGAATACAGATTACTACGATGTGAAGATCACCGGTATCAGCCCTGCAAAGGACATTGATCTGTCTGAGGAATCTGATATGATAAATGTAGACTCAATTTACCTTTATGAGGATGAAAAGACGGATGCGATGGCACTTGAAGATTTCAAGCAGTATAAAAACGATCTGGAAACCATTAAGGAAATGGCAGAAAAAACGGTTTTTAAAGACGAAAGAAAAAGCAAATAGCATGATGTAAATCAGGCTGTAAAAATCCCTTATTCACAGGCATTCGGATGAAGCAAATCCATTGTTTGATATAAGGGTTTTTTTCTCTTCAGGCACAGGGAATACCGTCATAAAGCGGCAATAAACTATGCTTATTTACTTCCCTGCATGTATTCTATAAGTCCTTATACTGAAAAATCAACACAGCAGGGCAGATGAACATAAAGGATGAAGTGCATATGTGGGGTTATGCTGAAGCGTTTGTTACAATCGGCACAAAAAAAGGACAAGTCGTCCTTTTCTAGGTATGTGCCGCATCCGCAAGAGTCTTCACAAAGCTGCCGACCTCCTCCAGTGTGATTTCCCGCTTCGCCAGTCGCCCGATCTGTCGCACAATGGCACTGCCGACTATTACGCCATCGGCATAGGATTTCATCTCGGTAATCTGCTGTGGTGTGGAAATACCGAAGCCAAGAGCCTTCGGCGTATCACTGTAGGTGGAAAGCTCCTTCAGGAATGCCTTCAAATCTGCCTGAAATTCCGTACGCTCGCCGGTTACGCCAAGAGATGTTACGCAATACAGAAAGCCTTCACTTTGTTCTGCAATGCTTTTCTTACGGGCACTGGAAACAGGCGTTACCAAAGAAATCAGCTGTATATGATGTGCATCCGCCAGCGGCTTTAGTTCCGCACGATGCTCCATGGGAAGATCGGGAATGATCAGCGCATCAATACCGGCGGCTTCACTTTCCCTGAGAAACCTTTCTGCCCCGTATTTAAAGATTTGGTTGTAATACAGGAGGAAAACAAGCGGTATCTGGGAGAACTCGCGGATGTTCGACACCATGTGCAGAACAGTCTCGGTAGTAATGTCATGCTGTAAGGCACGAAGACTTGCCTCCTGAATGACGGGTCCCTCCGCAATCGGATCGGAAAAGGGGATTCCGATTTCGATGATATCACAGCCGTTGCTTTCCAGCTGCTTCACACAGTCAATGCATGTGGCGATATCCGGATCACCTGCCGTCAGAAAGCCGATGAAGGCCGTTTTTTGTTCCTGCTTCAATCTCTTAAATGCTGCATCGATTCTATTCATGGATGTCCACCTCCAGATATTCCGCAATACTTTTTACATCCTTGTCACCACGTCCGGACAGCGTGACGGCGAGAATGCTGTCCTTTGGCATGGTTGGGGCAAGCTTCATGGCATAGGCAAGCGCATGACTGCTTTCGATTGCCGGTATGATGCCCTCTGTTTTTGTCAGATACAGAAAAGCCGCAACCGCTTCATCGTCCGTGACAGGCACATATTGCACGCGACCGCTTTGTGCAAGGGCGGCATGCTCCGGTCCGATTCCCGGGTAATCCAGTCCAGCGGATATGGAATACACCGGCATGATCTGTCCGTCACCATCCTGCAGAAACAGCGATTTCATACCATGCAGTACACCAACACTGCCGCGTGCTATGGTTGCGGCATGCTGAAAGGTATCAATCCCTTTTCCCGCTGCCTCACATCCGATCAATGCAACCTCCTCATCCTCCAGAAAATCATAAAAGGTGCCGATGGCATTGCTGCCGCCGCCCACACAGGCTATGACCGCATCCGGCAGACGGCCTTCCTTTTCCAGACACTGCTTCTTCATTTCCTCGGAGATGATTTTCTGAAAATCACGGACGATCATCGGATATGGATGCGGTCCGACAACAGAGCCAAGAACATAAAAGGTATCATCACAGCGGGAAGCCCACGCCCGCATGGCGTCGTTACACGCATCCTTTAATGTTCCCGTACCGCTGGAAACTCCGGTTACCGTTGCCCCCAGCAGCTCCATTTTAAAAACGTTCAGCGATTGTCTGCGCATATCCTCAACGCCCATGAACACCTCACACTCCATACCGAAAAGAGCTGCCGCTGTCGCAGAGGCAACCCCATGCTGTCCTGCACCTGTCTCTGCTATGATTTTTGTTTTTCCCATTCGTTTTGCCAGCAGCACCTGCCCCAGTACATTGTTGATCTTGTGTGCCCCGGTATGATTCAGATCCTCCCGTTTCAAATATATCTTCGCACCGCCCAGCTCCTCGCTCATCTTTCTTGCATGATACAGCAGAGAAGGACGGTTCGCATATTCCCTTAAATAAAACTGCAGCTCCTCCTGAAAATCCGGATCATCCTTTACCTGCTCATAGGCCTGCTCCAGCTCCTCCAGAGCTATCATAAGTGTTTCCGGCGCATACTGTCCGCCAAACGCTCCATACATTCCTTTTGTCATACTGCCTCCCATCTCCCGCTTTTTGCGGGTAATCAAATGTGCACGAACGCATATCCTTACAAGGCACTTTCCTGTGCCTTTATCAGTTCTTCTATCTGCTTCATAAACGCGCGTACTTTTTCTTTATCCTTCCTGCCGTCGGTTTCCAGTGCACTGGAGACATCGATGCCATAAGGCTGCAGCGCCAGGATTTCCTCTACAGTATCCAAACCGATGCCACCGGCAATGATGAGTCTGGATACGTCCAGCTTTTGCAGTACATGCATTGCGATCCGCTTTCCGCTTCCTCCGCGCAGGCCCTGCACATAGCTGTCCACAAGCAGACGGTCCGCATGTGGAAACAAAGCAGCCTCCATATCCTCAAGCCGATGAATGCGCAGTGCCTTCCAGATTTCACACCCGCAGCTTTTTTTCAGCAGTTTGATATCCGCATCACTTTCATCCCCGTGCAGCTGAATCACATCGAGACCTGTCAGTTTTGCAATCTGCGCTATAACATCAGGCTGTTCATTCACAAAAACACCGACAAGTCTGCTGTATTTTATGATGCTTGAAAGTCTTATGGCGGTCGCTATGGATATCTGATGTTTTCCGGGGGCAAATACAAAACCGACATAGTCCGGCTGCACCTCATTCATCAGCACCGCATCCTCTTCGCTTCTAAGACCGCACAGCTTTACTACTGCCATACTTCAGCTCCTGCAGGTGGGTGCGGATATCCGCACAGCGCATGAAGCTCTCTCCGATCAGGACAGCATCAGCGCCTGCTTCTCTTACATATTCCATATCCTCATGGGTGAAAATACCGCTTTCCGAAACGATACTGATATCCGCAGGAATGCGGTCAGCCAGACGCTTTGTGGTTTCCAGTGATACTGTAAAGGTATGCAGATCACGGTTATTGATACCGATGATTTCCGGTTGCAGTACTAATGCACGCTCCAGCTCCTCCTCATTGTGAACCTCCACGATACACTCCAGCTCAAGAAAGCGCGCCAGCTGATAGAACTCACGCAGTGCCGCATCATCCAGCATAGCCACAATCAGCAGCATCATGTTTGCGCCGATGCGTTTTGTCTGTACAACCTCGCGGGCATCCAGTATGAAATCCTTGCGCAGAATGGGGAGATCACTCACCGAACGGGCGATTGCTATATTTTCCAAGCCGCCCTGAAAGAAATTGCGTTCTGTCAGAATGGAGATGGCATTGATTCCTGCTTCATCATACGCATTCGCAAAGCGTGCAGCACTGAAATTCTCTACGATGACACCCTTGCTGGGACTGGCTTTCTTAATTTCCCCGATAACAAAAAGGGAGTCGTACAGCTTCATCTGCTTGGCAATCTTTCCCGGCTCCTTGGGGAGCATCTGCATCAGCTCCTCCTCCAGCGTCCTTTTTTTCTTTTCTATGATTGCATCCAGTATCATGCGCATACCTCCTGTGACAACCGCTGAAACATCTGAAATTTCGCCAGAGCCTGTCCGCTGTCGATACTCTGCTCTGCCAGTCTGATTCCTGCTTCGATGGTATCCGCACGTCCGCTGATATACAGAGCAAGACCGCTGTTCAGTAAAACGGCATCCCGTTTGGCGCTGTGCTCTCCCTGTAAAATATCCATGAAAATCCTTGCGTTCTCTACACTGTCTCCACCGACAAGCTCCTGCAGCTGACAGCGCTTTTTACCGAATTGCTCAGGAGAGATGGTATAGGTACGAATCTGATTGTTTTTCAATTCATGTACAAGGGTGTCTCCCGTCATGGAAACCTCATCCATCCCGCAGTCACCATGAACGACAACTGCCTGCTTGACGCCCATTTCCCTGTAGACATGAATCATGATGTCTGCCATTTCCGCATTGTAGGCACCGATGACATAGGTATCGGGATGTGCCGGATTTGTCAAGGGTCCAAGAATGTTGAACATCGTCTTTAACCCAAGCTGTTGGCGAATCGGACCGACATGCCGCATGCTCTCATGATAGGTCTGTGCAAACAGAAAGGTGATGCCCACCTTCTCCAGCAGATAGGCTGCTTCTTTGGGCGGCAATGCGATATTGACGTGCAATGCCTCCAGTGTATCGGCACTGCCACTCTTGCTGGAAACTCCGCGGTTTCCATGCTTGGCAACTGCCAGTCCTGCCCCGCATAAGACAAAGGAGGAGGTAGTGGAGATATTGAAGGTATTCAGACAGTCACCGCCGGTGCCGACGATATCCACAATGCCCTTGACACTGGTTGGAAGCGGTGTGGCCTTGCTTACCATGACACTGGAGGCCGCAGCTATTTCCGCAGGACTCTCCTTTTTCATTTTCATTGCGATGAGAAACGCGCTGACCTGTTCACTGCTTGCTCTGCCATCCATGATGATATCCATGGCGTTTTTCATTTCCTCTGTGGTCAAATCGTGATGCTCGCTGATTTTTTTGATATATGCCTTTAACATATAGAGCTCCTCGCTTTCGTTATAAAATTTTCAATTATACGCATACCATCCGGTGTCAGAATGGACTCCGGATGAAACTGAATACCGTATACAGGATAGCGGCGATGCTGAATCGCCATGATTTCCTTTGAACTACTCAGCGCAGTTACGATCAGCTCCTTCCCCGGCTGTTCTACAATCAGAGAATGATAGCGGGCTGCCAAAAACGTGGCAGGAAGACCATTGAACAATGCACAGGCTGCTGCCTGGGTGATTGCATCGCACTCTCCGTGCAGAATTCTTTTCGCATAGGTGATTTTTGAAGCGAACACCTCCGCAATGGCCTGGTGTCCCAGACAGATTCCCAGCATGGGGATTTCCTTGTAGCACTGCTGTATAATGGATTCCATAGCTCCCGCCGCATGCGGATGACCGGCTCCCGGTGAAAATACGATGGCAGTCGGTCTCAGTGCTTGCAGCATAGCCGCATCTACTGCATCATTTCGCAAAACGATGACATCCTGCTCATATGCGGCAACCGCCTGATAGAGATTATAGGTGAAGGAATCATAGTTGTCGATGATCACAATCATACAGCCACCTCACCGTGTATTGCATGAAGCAGCGCTTTTGCTTTCTGCATGGTTTCTTCATATTCCTTTTCCGCTATGGAATCCTTTACGATTCCGGCTCCTGCCTGTAAATAGACCTTATGTTTATGAAAGACAAAGGTACGAATCGTGATACAGGCATCAAATTGTTTATTGTAGCCAAGGAAGCCGATTGCCCCGCCATATATTTCCCGCTTTACCGGCTCCAGCTTTTCGATGATGTTCATCGCACTGATTTTCGGTGCACCGGACAAGGTGCCGGCCGGAAGTACACAGGCGAGAGCGTCATAAATATCGCAGCCCTCTTTCAGCTGCCCGTGTACCTCACTCGTCATATGCATAACATGGGAATAGAGCTGTACCTGCTTCATATGCTCTACGCGCACACTGCCGATGTCCGCAACCTTGCCGATGTCGTTGCGTCCTAAATCCACCAGCATGCTATGCTCGGCATTTTCCTTGGGGTCCTCCAGCAGAGATTGTGCTGCCTTGTGATCCTCCTGTGCGGTAGCCCCTCTTGGCCGTGTTCCGGCAATCGGCATCGTCATAATGGAGCGTCCGCGCCCCTTCAACAGCAGCTCGGGGGAAGCCCCCGCAATGACATATTCATCAAAATCCAGGTAATACATATAAGGGCTTTTTCCAAGCTTACGCAGCTGCATATAGGCATCCAGCGGATCCTCTGTATATGCTGCCTCCATACGCTGGCTCAGCACGACCTGAAAGATATCTCCTTCATGAATGTGCTCCTGCGCCCTGCCTACCTTGTCCATAAACTGTTTTTTATCCATGGAGCTTGTGACGCTGCGTTTAGCTACAGGATTTCCATAATAGGGCTTTCGGCAGGATATCCTGTCCTGCAGCTCAAGAATGCGGTTTACCGCTTTTTGATAGGCTGTCTTTAGCTCCTCGTTTTGTGTCTGCATATTCACGATGATATACAAACGGTGCTGTTCATGATCGAGAACCAGCAGCTCCTGCACAAATGCAAACTGCATCAGGGGAAGCTCTAATGAGGGAAGCTGATGATCCTGAATGGGTTCAAATAATCGAATCATATCGTAATTGAAGTGACCGATTGCCCCACCGCTAAACACCGGCAGCTCCGGATAGATGGGAGCACTTTCCTGCATTTCCCTCTTCAGGATATCCAGTGGGTTCCCATCCAGCTGTATAGCTTCTCCATGTTGAATGAGATGTGTCGTACCATCGCTGCTTATCAAACGTTTATTACAGGGCAAAGCGATGATGGAATAGCGGCCATACGAATTCAGAACACCGCTTTCCAGAAAAAATGAATAGGGTCCCCGCAGCATTGCATACAGATCAAGAATATCATCCTGTTCGTAATCCAATACAGTGTAAACGGGAATCCGTGTATATGTTTCTGCGTAGATACGCACTGCTTGTAAATCGGGATACATCATATCGTTCCTCCTGTCATCTGCATAGGCGGCTGTTAAGAGCTGCGCCATCGTTTGCTGAGACAGCAGAGAATTTCTGCGTTTTTCATTTTCTTTTTCCTTTCCTGCTTCTGTATAAGAGTGAGAATAAAAATAAAAACCTCCGCCCTGTATCATAGGACGAAGGATCTTCGTTTAGCCACCTATACGTTTTGCGAAAAGACAAATGCAAAACACTCTTATACAAACACCAACATGTCTGCTTCCTCAGATAACGCGGGAATTGCGTCATCAGCTACTCATCACTTTTCGCCGATGCTTCTCTTCAGGGCCATTCACTAGATCTCTTCACGCTGAATTTCCACCATCATCAGCTCTCTATGGATCAAAGGCTTCTGTTACTCTTCCTGAATCAATCGAATTTATTGGTTTGATTATAAAACCGATCGCTGTCATTGTCAATAGACTTTCAAGATTATTTTCATTTTCTTTCAGTATGGATGTAACAATTTACCGATATAGGGCGATTAACAAATGCATGCAAAGTGCTGCAATCTCCTATTTTATTATGCTGGCTTTATACTTGGATAAAAGCATCAGGTATCGATTTTATTTTATATGCAACTACCAAAAAAACTGTTTCACAGTTCATAAAACAGTTTTTTTGCGTAGCTTCGTATGTATTATTTGTGAATCGTAAGCTGATTTTTCAATTCCTGCAAGGTATCACAGGTAAATAACAGACTGGATACAAGATTGAGCTGTTCCATTGTCAAAGAGCATAGCCATGCTGAGCAGTCTTCATGATATTTACTTTCCATTTGTCGCCTCAACAGCATTCTTACTCCTTCTTCTTGTCCTTGTTCAACGCCTTGTTTAATACCTTGTTCAACACCTTGTTTTATGCCTTGTTCAACACCATCTTCAAAGCTATCCAAAATAGCATTTTTTTCGCGCTGTTCCTGTATCTGCGTTGCCATCGCTATTGACCAGAGGTCTTCTGCATCATGAAATTTTCTGTACTTTTCCATTACCTTCTTCACCAGCCTTTCCTCTGTTTTTAGTATACCATCTTCATCATTATTTTTAAACAGGTAGCACAGTTGTTCAAAGTCATTCAGCTTTTCAAATCCCTTGCGCTTAACGATTGAATTTATCTCCGGAAGATAGATGTAAATTCTCCTCATCAAGCTTCGCTTACTTTCCACCTCGCCTTCCTCATTTCTCATCTGATAGGTATCAATCAATTTCCTGGTATGTTCGGCGTAGGAATCAAGAAAGATGATTTGATAAACAGGAAGAAGGTCATAATACTTTTCTCCGTTATCAAGCTGATTCGATAGCATTCTGGCTCCATACAGTTCAAAGCGCTTCAACTCTGATTTCTTTGAATAGGTGGTCTGCATTTCAATTCCATATTCTCTTCCTTCACTGTCCTTTACACGGATATCCAATACCATTTTCTTCTTTTTGAGAATAACAGGATCCAGATTGGGATTTAATACAGTGCTTTCCTTAGGTTGGATCCCTGTCACTCGTTCGATAATGGTGTTACGGATAAAAGTCGCATCTTCATCTTCTGTCCCAAGAGCGAATTTGAAAAAAATATCGTTATCATAGTTAAGTCGTTCTTCCACCTCCTCTTTTTTCATATCTTTGTTTCCTAATACATCTTTTGTAAGCATAGTATTCACTTCCTTTCGTATGTAGTCTTATGCTTTACACTACTACATACGTAGCGAAAGGGCTAAACTCCTAAAAAATTAGATAAATTTCTACATATTTTATCAATTTGTGTATTTATAGTCAATTTCATCGTCTATTTAAATGACCATCTGTTTGCTTCTTATCCCAGAATACAATCCGACATCTTTCATTTATAAACTAATTTAGAGATCTTTCTTATACATTGAGGAACGATAATATTTATCGTTCATATGCTTTCAGACTGTTTCTATATCGTGGGATATCTGCATTTGTAGGGGATATGGAAACAATGCGGATAGGAAAGGGAGGGGATGCACAAAGACTTGTTAAAGCAAAAGCTTTCTGTGGCTGACATTAAAAGACTTGTCGGGTTCAGGTATGGAGGCAAGACAGGCTAAACAGCAGGTAGTGCCGTGAAACATGGATACATCGTATAGAAGAAACGGAAGTACAGGTAAACTGGATTTCATGAAATCCATACCGTGTGGTACACTATACATAGGAGGTGTTTTTATGATTCAAATCTTAAATGCACGCATACTCACAATGAAGGACAGACAAACAGCATCCTGTATGTGCATCGAACAGGGAAAAATTCTGTTTATCGGCAAACAGATACCAAAAACCTATTCTCATGCGCAGCGTGTTGACATGGGAGGACGTGTTATCATACCGGGTATTCTGGATGCTCACAGTCATCTGGTATCCTGTGCAAATACATTCCGTCAGGCGGATTTAAGCAGTGCAAGAAGCTTTGCGGATATACAGCACATACTTACAGCTTTCATACAGCAGCATCATTTGAAGGAGCAGGACTGGGTGAGCGGTGTCGGCTATGATCATACGCTGCTGAAGGAGCGCCGGCATCCGGATGCCGATGTCCTAAAGGCTGTCGGCAGGCGGCCAATCGTGATTACCCATGCATCCTCCCATATGGGGGTTGCATCATATACAGCAATGCAGCTGGCTAATATTCCCCATGATGCACCCGACCCGGATGGCGGCAGATACGGACGAAGTACGGATGGTATGCTGAACGGCTATATGGAGGAAAATGCCTTTACTTCATTTCTGCATCATGTGCCGATGCCATCCATGGAGGAGCTGATGCGGCTGCTGGAGGAGGCCCAGCAGCTGTATGCCAGCTATGGGATTACCACGATACAGGACGGTATGATGAATGCCGCAGTCTGTGCAATCCTGCAAGAGGCCGCAGACCGGAACATATTAAAACAGGATGTTGTCGGCTATGTGGGAATCAAAGACAGTGCAGCGCTGCCGGAGGAAAGCAAACCAAAGGGAGTGCAGTACCATAAGCATTTCCGCATTGGTGGGTACAAGATGTTTCTTGACGGCTCTCCACAGGGACGTACCGCATGGATGCAGACACCCTATCAGGGAGATCCGAACTATTACGGATATGGAACGATGAGCGATGAGGAAGTGGCTGGCTGTATTCGCAAAAGTCTGCTGGAGCATCAGCAGCTTCTCGCACACTGCAATGGTGATGCAGCAGCTGAGCAGTACCTGACGCAGTTTGAAAAGGTTGTTAGGGAGCTGGAGGTAAAGGATACCTTACGCCCTGTTATGATTCATGCCCAGCTGGTGCAAAAGGAGCAGCTGGAACGGATGAAGCCGCTGCAAATGATTCCTTCCTTCTTTGCGGCGCATGTATGGCACTGGGGGGATGTGCATATCGAAAACTTCGGCTTGCAGCGTGCCTCTTTAATTTCCCCACTGCAGGATGCCCGGCAGCTTGGGCTACCATTCACATTGCATACAGATACTCCCGTCATAGTACCAAATCTTATGGAAAGCATATGGTGTGCCGTTGTCCGCCGTACGAGGAACGGTGTTCTTCTGGGACCGAAGGAGCGGATTGATGTTTATGAAGCGCTGTGTGCAATCACACTGTATGCGGCATGGCAGTATCATGAGGAAGATTTAAAGGGAACTCTGGAAACAGGGAAGCTTGCGGACTTTGCTGTTCTTGATCGAAACCCGCTGGAGCTTCCAGTGGAGGAAATACGTAATATTCAGGTGCTGGAAACCTGGAAGGAGGGAACCTGTATTTACAAGCGGGAGGTGTAGAAAACCGTCAGTTATTCTCTTACATTTTGTTTCGGTATATAACGATTGTGTTTCTGTAAAATGTTGATGATTTTACATTTTCTTTCAAAATGCATTGACATTTCCTTTCTCATCCCGTATACTGTAACCACATACAAGCGATGAAAAGAAATAGTACACATGTTCAACATGAAAGAGAGTTCCCGTTTGCTGAGAAGGGAATCATGCACAGGGCTGTGGAACACGTCTTGGAGCTGCGGATGCGAAACAACAGTAGTGTCTGCCGTTTGATCCCGTTACCGGTCAAAGTGATGCATCATGCTTACGCTCATGATGATTACTTACTGAGGTCAGCATCCGCAAGGAGCTGATAAATTGAGGTGGAACCACGTAAGCGACAGCTTTCGTCCTCTGGAAATTATCCGGAGGATGGAAGCTTTTTTTTCATCAGACGCTTGAAATTGAGGAGGAGAAACGTATGAAAAGGATAGGCTTGACAATATTTGCACTGCTGTGCACACTTTCCTTGACTGCCTGTGGGTCAGATGCAGCCAAGGGGGATGACAAGGAGGTACTGACCATCGGTCTTGATGATACCTTTGCGCCCATGGGTTTTAAAAAGGACGGAAAGCTGGTTGGCTTTGATGTGGAGCTGGCAGAAGCCGTTGCAAAGAAAATCGGTAAGAAGGTTGAATTTCAGAATATTGACTGGGATTTAAAGGAAACGGAGCTGGAATCCGGTAATATCGATTTGATCTGGAACGGTTACTCCATTACGGAGGAGCGGAAGAAGCAGGTTCTGTTCTCTGAGCCGTATATGGAAAACCGCCAGCTGATTATTACAACTGAGAAAACAGGAATCAAGACGAAGGCGGATATCAAGGGCAAAACCTTATCGGTACAGAAAAATTCCAGCGCCTATGATGCGGTGATGAAGGATAAGGACTTTGTGGCAGGCTTAAAGGATGGCAAGCCGACACAGTTTGATACCAACAATGACTGCTTCATGGATTTGGAATCCGGAAGAAGTGATGCAATCGTTGTGGATGAAACACTGGCACGCTACTATATGAAGCAGCAGGATAACGGTGTGAAGTATGTCGTATTGGATGAGAATTTCGGTACAGAGGAATATGCGATCGGTATGCGGCAGGATGATACGGAGCTATGCAAAAATATCAACAAGGCAATGCAGGAATTAAAGGACGACGGTACCTTTGATAAGATCAAGGATACCTGGTTTAAATAAGCTATGGATTTCTTTATACAGCTGCTTCCGGCCTTTGTAGAAGGGCTGAAGATCACCCTGTTCTTCTGGGTGGTAACGCTGGCAGGCTCCTTTGTTCTGGCACTTCCCATGGTCTATGTCCGCCTGTCGAGGAATGCGGTTGTCTCCTCCATCGTTCGCTTTTATATTTATATCATGAGAGGTACACCGCTGCTGCTGCAGCTGATGTTCGTCTATTTCGGTCTTCCTTATCTGGGCATTCGCCTGGATCGGACAACAGCTGCTATTCTTGCATTTCTTTTAAACTATACCGCATATTTCACAGAGATTTTGCGTGGTGGTATACAATCCATTGATGAGGGACAGAAGGAGGCTGCCAAGATTCTAGGCTATTCCAATGCCTATACGTTTCTGCACATTCTGCTGCCGCAGGCACTGCGCAACTGTATTCCATCCTTTATCAATGAGAGTCTGACGCTGTTGAAGGATACCTGCCTGGTTTCCATTCTGGGAATCGACGAGCTGCTGCGCTATGCAAAAATAGCGGCGGGTACCTATGCGACAGGACTTCCGTTTATTTATGTCGGAGTGATTTATCTGGTACTGAATATGCCGATTTCCCGCGGTTTGAATTATCTGGAAAAACGGCTGAATTATTATAAGTAGAGGTGGCTGTATGAGTATACAAATTCGGAATCTATGCAAATCATTTCAGGACAACCAGGTTCTTCGCAACGTAAATCTGGATGTAAGGGAAAAGGAAATCGTTGTTTTGATGGGATTGAGCGGAAGCGGCAAGACTACGCTGCTGCGCTGTCTCTGTGATCTGGAAACCGCAGACAGCGGAGAAATCCTGATTAATGACAGCTATCTTCTGAAAGAGGAAAACGGGAAGCGTGTTTATGCGGATAAGGAGACAAAGAAGGCGCTGCGCAAGGAAGTCGGCATGGTCTTTCAGAACTACCAGCTGTTTCCACACCGCGATGTCCTACAGAATCTGATCGAGGCACCCGTTTATCACAAGCTGATGAGCAAGGAGGAAGCAACACAAAAGGCTGAGGAGCTATTGAGGCGGCTTCAGATTCAGGATAAGCTGCATGCCTATCCCTCCACCCTGAGCGGCGGGCAGAAGCAGCGCGTGGCAATCGCCCGTGCGTGTATGCTGCAGCCTTCCATATTATGCTTTGATGAGCCGACGAGCGCACTGGATGTGGAATCCATCGCTTCGGTGACATCCATCATCAGGGACTTGAGTAAAGAGATGGCAGTTCTTGTCATTACACATGATGAAGGCTTTGCTGAGCGCGTTGGTACACGCGTTGTGAGAATCACAGAAATCAATCAGTGATCCACCACCATCTGCTAATCACCGTGAGGTCGTGATACGCCCCTTTTTTTTGATAACAACTACAGGATATCGGTAAATGTGCCGGTATCTTTTTTATGGTCCGTATACATTGCCGGCTGCCAGCAATTCGTTACAAATGTCAACGTGTTTGCTTACATTCGTGAATGGCTTTTCACCCTGCCGGATTTTAAAATGAATATGATGATAACGTTTACATAGATCCGGATGTATGTAAGAAGGAATGCACTGCTGATCACAGTGCTTATGTATCATCCTCACTGCTAAAAGCGGTGTTACGCAAGTGGGGTGCGGGAAAAGCGAGGAGAGTGTCATGAGTCAGAAAAGAGCAAGGAAGAATAGAGCAGCGGTGAAAAAAGCAGCGGCCGCAGTATTTGCCTGTTCTATGGTTCTGTCGAATGTCAGTATGCTGCCAATATCGGCACAGGAAACAGGAGAACAGGTTCAGCAGGCGGAAACGGTGATTGACGGTTTTGAAACAGTCAGTGCCAATACATCTGATTTTACAAAAAACAGCAATACGAGCTATACGATGCATAAAAACGGAGGTAATAACCGTCTGGTATCCGGCGTGAGTGCAAAGGCCTTTCTATATGAATCGAAAGTGAAAATTGAAGAAGGAGACAGAGGCTCTCTGATTTTTGGTACTGCGAAGCAAAACTATGATGATTTTGGGAATTTCTTCGGTCTTGAATTAAGTGCAAAAGATGGAAATTTCTATATTAAGCTGTTTCAGGACGGCGGTGCGGGTGGTGAACTTGTCCACAGCACGGAGGTGCTGCGCGGAGTCGACACTTCAAATGAGGTTGCACTGAAGCTGTCAGTGGATGCGGATAAAAATATTGAGGTATATATCAACGAACAAAAGGTGGATATCGAAGTGAACGATGATTTTAAATATCATTACACTGGCGGTTATCTGGGATTGTTGACATGGCAGTCCAAGGTGGCATTCTCTGATATTAAGGTTACACGTTATACGGATTCCACACCGGATTTTAAAAGTAATCTGCAGAATCTGAAGGGAATAAAAGGCTATTGGAAAGATACCGATGAAGGGTTATATTCCCATGGCAGTGGTGATAACTTCGCCATGTCCTCTACAGAGGGAACAGATTTCTCTTATCATGCGGATGTCCGGCTGCGCAAGGATGGTGCCGCATCACTGGTATTCCGCAGCAATGATGATGGAAGTGAAAGCTATGTGGCAAATATCTCCCGGAAGGACAAAAATGTCCGTCTCTTTAAGTTTCCGGGAGGAATTGATGTGGGCACGGGTACTGCCGCATTACCGGGAGAAGATAAGGAAACCTATAACCTGCGTGTAGAGGCTGTAGGAAATTCAATCCGCTACTATGTGGATGATCAGCTGCTCATCGCCGGAAATGATGATTCCCATACCTCCGGTAAGTTCGGTCTGCTGACGTTTAATACAACGGCTGTTTATCAGAATCTGAAGCAGAAGGAATTGACAGCTGATACGTATCCGAAGCTCAGTGGTCTGGATGTTATCGGTGATGGAACCATTCTGACACCCTCCTTTACAGAGGATGCGGCGGCCTATGACCTGTTCATTCCCCGTTCCGCCGATCATGTAAAGCTGAAAGCAGCCGGAAATGCAGATTCCATGAGCATGATCATCAAAGATGCAAAGGGCAATGTTCTACAGGATGCTACAGCGGTGGAAAACAATGTGGAAACAGCGGCTTTGAAGCTTCCTTCCGGTACAAGCAGAATCTATCTGACTCTGAAAAAAGGCGATATCAGCGTGGAAACAGTTATCAAGGTTAATAAAATGTTCAGTGCGGCAGAGCTGAGTCAGGAGGCGTATCGTCCGCAGTTTCATTTCTCCCCGGAAACAAACTTCATGAATGATCCCAACGGACTCGTTTATGATCCGAGCAATCAGACATGGCATATGTTCTTTCAGAAGCAGCCGGGGGTAGGCTGGGTAAACAATCAGGCATGGGGACATGCACAGTCAAAGGATCTGGTTACCTGGCAGGAGATGCCGCTGGCGATACCAGTTGATGATCTCGGCTATATTTTCTCCGGTTCTGCAGTTGTGGATGAGGAGAATACGACAGGATTTTTCTCAGATAACAAGGACGGGGAATCCAAGCTGGTTGCCATCTTTACACATCACGGTCATGGGACACAGGTGCAGAGTATCGCCTATTCCAAGGATCATGGTCTGACCTGGACAAAATATGACGGGAATCCGGTTATTGAAAACCCGGGAGGAAATCCGTATTCCACGGAGTTCCGTGATCCAAAGGTATTCCGCTATGATAACAAATGGTATCTGGTCGCAGCAGGCGGTCGCGGACGTCTGTTTGCCAGCGAGGATTTGAAGACATGGACGCATGTACAGGATTTTACGTATGCAAACGGTAACGAGCTTCATTCGGAATGTCCGGATTTATTTCCACTGCCAGTTGATGGAACCGGTGAACAGAAGTGGATTTACACCGGAGGCGGTGAGTTCTATGTACAGGGAAAATTTGAAAAACAGGAGGATGGCTATTTCCATTTCATTGCGGAAACTGGTGCGATAGAGGAACCAAACGGCCGAACAAACATGTATGCGACCCAAAGCTATTACAATGATTGGAAGGGAAAAGACCGCAAGATGCTGATCAGCTGGCTGCAGGATTACTCTGCACTGGATGCCATACCGGAAAAGGGATGGAACGGTATCCAATCTCTGCCTCTGGAGGTAGGCTTGAAAACAGTGAATGATAAAGTCATCCTGACTCATTATCCGGCTGAAGAAATCAACGATTTGCATGGTGCTGTGCTGTACGAAGCAGGCAATAAAACGATTGAGGAAGGCGGAGCAAATCTGTTAGGCAATGTCAGCGGACGTATTTACGATCTGCAGGCGGAATTCACACTGGGAACTGCGAAAGAATTCGGATTCAATCTACGTACCGGTGAGGGACAGAAAATCGTATTTAAATATAATAAGGAAACAAAGAAAATGATCCTTGACAAAACCTCTTCAGGAGCCGCTTATAATACTGTGGTTGATTGGGAGCTGCTGCCATCTGCCGATAATAAGGTGAAGCTGCGTATTCTGGTAGATGAGGGAGTCGTGGAGGCCTTTGGGAATGATGGGGAAGCAAACATCAGTGATCTGTGCTTCCCATCGCCGGAAAGTGTTGGAATGGAGCTGTTTGCGAAGGGTGGAAATGTACATCTGAATCAGTTGAAAATCTATGATATGAAATCCATGTACACCGGATCATCCTTATCGGAAGGGATGCAGCAGGTGCTGAGTCTTACAACACCTGCACAGGTGGAGGTCAAAGATACCTTCCAGATACAGGCGAATATATATCCGTCAAAAGAGACAGATAATGTAACCTGGATACTGGCGGACGGCTTGCAGAAAGTCAGTGAAGACGGTAATGTCATCACGGTAAAGGCTGATAAGACCGGCACCTATGAGGTTCGTGCGAAAACACAATCAGGGCTGGAAAAAGCTGCTAAAATCAAAGTTATAAAAACAGTATTCAATACCAATATCTCCGGATGGAAAGCTATTTCAGGTACTTGGGTAAAATCTGAACTTGGGTTGCATGGAAATAATGCCGGTATTCAAGACAGCTTTAATATTTCCAATGCACAGCTGAAAAAAGATATCGCGTTTACATATGAGGCAGATGTGCACTTTGCATCCGGAACAGCAACAGGACTGACCTTCGGTGTTGGGGATCAGAATAATCCTGCTGCTAAATGGCTCTGTGTCAATATTGAAAAAGGAGATAAGAATGTAGCTAAGATGTTTAAAAATACCGGCAGAGAGGACTGGTCGGTGGAACATAAGCTTACAGATGAGGAGAAAAATGCAAAAGATTACCACTTTAAAGTAGTTTACGATGGAAACGGACGCTTGGAATATTATCTTAATGATAATCTGGTTGCGGAAAAGGATAATGTATCATTTGAAGGCGGCTATGTGGGTCTAAACACATTCCATGCAGATGCAACCTTCAATAATGTTGTGCTGACAACAGACGCACCTGTGAAAACGATCATAACAAAGCTTGAGAATCTGAGCTTTGATAAAGGCGCCTCACTGAATGATGTAAAAGCTAAGCTTCCTGAGATCGTCACAGTTGAGAAAGAGGACGGGATTCAGGTAACGATGCCGATAGCCTGGGATACCGGCAAAGTAGATATGAACAAAGCGGGAACATATGATGTGACAGGGAAGCTGGAAGGTAGTGATCTGAAGCCTGTGATCAAAGTAACTGTTAAGGACCGTGTATTGAAATCACTGGAGCCTGAAAGCCTGTCCATTGCTGCACTGCAGGGAAGCAAGGCAGATACTGTTTTCAGGGAATTGAAAAAGGATGTTACAGGAATCTATAGTGACGGCTCACGGGAGAACCTGAAGGTTACCGGATGGGATACGGATAGGATTGATTTCACAAAACCGGGAACCTATAAAACAGTAGGATATCTGAATCATCAGAAGACCGATACAATCGAGATTACTGTCACCGTTCTGAAAAAAGATACACCGGTTACTGACAGAAGGATTCAGAATAAGGATGAAACAATTACGGTAAGTGGTAAGCTGCCGGAGGGAGTTTCATTGCATACGGAATATCTGAAAGCATCTGAGGTTGCGAGAACGCTTACGGATACATCCTTCCTGAATAAGTATAGTCTTGAACAGGTCATTGATTTTACGTTCATGAAGGATGGAAAGCAGTACGTTCCAACAGCTAAGCTGAAGGTCAGTATTCAGGTAAAGCCGGAATGGAAAGACAAAAAGCTCTCTGTTATTTATATTGATGATAAAGGGACGATTACCAGACTGCCATGCACCATCAAGGACGATCTGATAACATTTGAAGCAACGCACTTCTCAGTATATGCGGTTGTTTCAGAAAAGAGCAGGGAAGGAACAACACCTGAGACACCGGGATCTACGGAAAAACCGAAGCCGGATGGACAGACACCGGATGCAGGGCAGAGTGATAAAACGGACGGGACAACAACAAATACAGATAAGCAGGAGGTTCCTACGGGTGATACAACAAGCATACCGGCATTGCTGACGATGCTGGGTGCAGGCGGTCTGGGTATCTTCCTGAAAATGAAAAAGGATCGTACAGATAAAAAGAAAGAACTGTAATATAATAAACTGTCTGCTTATAAGGCATGTCAGTGTGTAAAAAGCAGCATATGATTATTTGCTGCGTATAGGAAGTATAGGAAAAGCCGCTTTAAAAGAACGTGATGTCGTTCATAAAGCGGCTTTTTGTATAAGAAAACCCCCAGATAGTCTGGAGGTTCAGTAAAGCTTTAGTGATGAGTCTTCTAAATAAAAACTCCTTTTGATAAAAAAATATGCGGTTCGGCAACTCAAAAGAATTAAAAGGAGGAATTTATGTGCAGGAACAAGCCTCAATCCAATATTGAAATATCTCCTTTTTGATAAACGTGCGGTCCGGGTATGGCTTTTCGATGATTCCAGCAGAGTATGGCTTCCTGTAGAGAACGACCCGGATTATCCGCAAAGAATGCGCGTATATAGGTGTTATACTCAAACTGAGGACTGATAACGGTTTTTTTATGCTTCTTCTCTTCCTGTATTTCATACCACGCATCCACGGCATCCTGATATTTTTGTCCTGCATGAGCTTTCAGCCAGTCCTGAAATTCCACGTTGAAGGTAAATCTACTGCCAATCACAGATTTGAAAAATGCACGATGCAGCTGTGAACAAACAATATTCTCCTCGATAATGGAATCAAGATACAACGGCTCTGTACGAGTGCTTTTCTGAGCCCTTTTTCTATCTGCCAAGACGCCGGTGCCACCCTGCAATATATGCAGAATGCGCGCATTGAGCTCTTCCTTGCTTCCGGATGCCGATACCTTGCACGCCTTCAGAAACGTCTGCAGCTCCTCTTTTCGATAATAGTTTTCCTCAAACTGCTCTGGTGTTAAGGTCTTTGATAATTCCGGTCGTTTCATACTTCCTCCATTCCTTGTCATAGGAAAGCAGACAGATAGCGCATAGTCGTCCTACAGTATGCTCCTTTTTACTACAGCTTCAGCTGCCCCTGACGAACCTGCTGCTTCTTATAGCCCCGTATGATATCGTTCATGCGGTAGCGAATACCGTGTTTCTGACATTCTGCCTGAAACAGCTTATACAGCTTTGCGGCGTGTGGGGAATCACAGCTGTAAACATTATGATAGCGCTGTTCATACAGCCTGCGTTTTCCCGGGAAATAATGATCCAGCTGATAGTAATAATAATCCCTCTGATTATCCCGCAGGCTCATGCCGAAAGCAGGATATATAAATTTCGCATGATGCTTTGCCGCAAGCTCGACGATACCGATGATATTTTCCGGCGTGTCATTGATAAAGGGAAGAATGGGCATCATCAGAATTCCTGCATAGATGCCGGCCTTATGCAATTCCTCCAAAGCCAGAAAGCGCTCACTGGAGATTGGGGCATAGGGTTCGATGATCTTTCCCAGAGCATCATCCGCACAGGTGATTGTCAGCTTGATAATAACAGGATTGTGCGAGGCTATGCGTGCAAGCAAATCCAGATCCCGCAGCACCAGCGTGCTTTTGGTATCGATTCCCACACCGTATCCATAGCGGTCAATCAGCTTCAGGGCACCTCTTGTAATTTCATGCTGCTTTTCAAAGGGATTGTAGGTGTCCGACATGGCACCGATACCTACAACTCCTTTTTTCCGCTTTCCCTTTAACTGGCGCTCCAGAATAAGCAGCTCATCCTTCTTTTTCCGTACCCGGTCAAATTCCTGTACCTGATAGCAGCTGCTTCTGGAATCGCAATAGATACAGCCGTGATTGCAGCCCTTATACAGATTCATATTAAAATCCATACCAAACCAGGAAAACTGTCCGATGGAAGTTCCGCCACCTTGTAAAATTGTTTTCGCCTCAATTTCCTCCATGGTATCCTGTGTACGTCTTGCAAGGGGGATATAAAGCTCGATAACCGAAGCATCCTGATGGTAATGAAACCGTTCATCATATTTTTCAAAATATACAAGTGTTCCCTTTGCTGGGGTCAGCTGTCTGTTTTTCAGCTCCTGTTCAAACACCGTTCGTATGGTTTCCGGAAGCAGTGCCATATCACCATGATGCTCTATGCACAGATATTCCCCTTTTGGAATACGGTATATCTGAAAGTGCTCCGGATACAGCTGTGCACTGGGAACGCCACAGGCATAGGTCAAACCTTGTGGACCGCGTTGGGTAAGGGCATATTTCAAAAATTGCTTTCCCTGCTTCACATGATACATTTTCAGCTGCTCATTGAACCTTTGCCAGAAGGCCATGGAAATTCCTGCATTCCTGCACAGGGATGTTCCCAATCCGGTTTCACAGCCTATCAGGAAAATATCATCCAGCCTGCACAGTCTGGCTTCCATAGGTTTTCCAAAGCTTTTCAGCCTTCTTTTCCGACTGAATATCATTTGTCAGATAGGTATCTCCGTAAAACAGTGCATAGCTGGTTACCGGTCCAGGACAGCTCTGAGCATCTTCTCGTGTGGTTATATGATGGACAACACAGGACTGTCCCCAGCTGTTCATCCATTCTGCGAATCTTAGCGCATACTGACTGGCAAACGGACACTGATCGGTATAGTACAATACAAAGGTGTTCTTTGGATGCTTTGGCTGAAACACGGAATCCGCAAAGCGCGGTGTCTTTCCATCCGTATGAAACGGCAGATGCATCAGTACATACTCCCCGGCTTCATCGGCAGGGGTAAAGCCTTTATATTGCAGATAGGAGGGATCACTCAAATACGCCAGCTTCTTTTTTCCTGATAAAATCGTAATACCGTGCATTCCCTTTGCCCTGGCATCCGCAATGCAGTGCTCCAGCAGCGCATCGGAATAGCCGCAGCCCTTATAGCTTCCGGAAACCCACAGACAGTTGATGTGCATCCAGTTGTCTGCCTGAATAGGGAACCATGCGGCTTGAGCCGGTATGTACTCAATGAAAACCTTACCACGTACGTCAGCTTTATAAAAGACAAGCCCCTCCTCCATGCGTTCCTTCAGCCATGCCTTCTTATCCGTGACGCTGTGATCCCCTTTTTTCTCTGTCATACTGCAGCAGATATGCTCCTTTTGCAGATTCTCCTGTGTAAGCTGTATATATTCCATGCTTTTTCTCCTTTACGGATGTTCTCCGTTATCGTTTTCTTACCGGTATGCGCAAGACTGTTTTCAGATTTTCCGGCTTGCACTTTCTCGGATCTCCCAGATAGATTTCGTGATGCTTTCTCAGCTGTCCGCTGGCCGCAGTAGAGCCGATATCCACACAGCAGCCGTTTTCTTCAATAAAGGCATGCAGCTTCTTTAGCGTAGCCGGTTCCTCATCATACGAGCCCTTGTGCAGAATTTGGGCGCAGAGCCCCTCCTCATACCATTCCAGCCGTACGCTGTTGATATCTGCCTCCGGGTGTTTTTTATGGAACTCCTCACATGCCCATGCGAACACATCCTCTGTAACATATTCCGGAAGGCGGAGCATGGATGTCCACAGGAAATCCTCCTTACGGGAGAAATCCACTCCCTTGATTCCCTTCATTTCCCACAGTCCCTCCAGTGGCGGTACTACATAATCATGATAGCCCTCCAGAGCTATGTCTTTCTTTCTGCTCATTTTGATGGTGAAGGTGATACCGTAAAGCAACTGCATCGCCTTGCTGTAATCACCATCCTCCTCATTCGGATTTCCTTTTCCATCCACCATCAGAAAGGGAATTGCCGCTACATCAATCAGCATACCCGTGGTTTTCGGCTGATAGAGATCCTTATATTTTTTCTTATAGTCAAGCTTTATATTCTTTTCCATCGCTTTCATCTCCTTTTCTATATCCTATCACACCATATAGGACATCAGTATGTCATATTACGCATACTGCTTTACTGCATTTCGCATTCTATTCACTACCTCATCCCGTATTTCCACAGGCTTTAGGATGCGTAGGGAATCCCCAAAGGACATGAGATATCCGTAAACCCATTCGCTTTTTGGAAAATCAATGGTGACAAGAAAGCTTCCATCCTCTCTGCGCTGAAAGCAGGAGGAATCATATTCATCGAAGATGCGATAGGCGACATTTTCCTTCATTTCCAGAACCAGATGAATCAAATCCTTTTTATATTCATTCTGATCATGCGGCAGATTGGATGTATCCAGCTCCCGTTGAAAGTGTTTCTTTGTGTTATGCAGGTCTTCCATGCGATTCAGCTTGAAATAACGCTGTGCCTGTTTCTCAGTACAGTAGCCGATCAGATACCATGCGGACCCCTTGAACAGCAGCTGCAACGGCTCAACCGTTCGTGTCGTGCTGGCACCGTAGGAGGAATGGTAGGAAAACTGAATGACCTGCTTCTCCAGAATAGCGTCCTTTAACAGAAGGAAATTGCGATTGGCACTGCGGTCAGCTCCCCAGTCCACAAAGTCAACATCGATCCAGTTGGTCAGCTTTGCGGAAAAGGTGGAGCTTAATTTTGTAAGCAGAGAATCCACATCCTGCGGGTCTGCAATGTGATAGCTCTGCAATGCGGCCATGAGCTTTTGCTGCTCCTCCTCACTGAACATGGAGCGGTGGAGTACATAATCCTCCATCAAAAAGATGCCACCCTGATGCCCCTTGTTGGTGTATAGCGGTATTCCCGCCATGGAAAGTGCGTCAAGATCACGGTAAATCGTACGCGTACTGACTTCAAAATGCTCTGCCAGCTCCTTAGCGGTTACTCTTCGCTTCTGCAAAAGGATATAAACGATTTCAAACATTCTCTGTATCTGCATGCGATTCCTCCTTTCTACCTCCATTGTAACAGACATAATATGACAATGCTATGTCATATTTGAGTAATCCGCATAAACATGAGATAATCGCATATACTGAAACGAGAATAAAGGATTTCAGGCATATATCTTGTACTTTCCATGACGCAAGACTAGAATACAGATATAGAAAGAAGGCAGCTTATGAAAAAGATAAAAATTGCAGCCGTAGTCGGTTCTCTTCGCAAAGCATCCTTGAACCGTCAGCTGGCAGAAGCAGCCGCAGCTCTTTGCGGTGATGCGGTAACATTTGAAATACTCGATTATCAGGATCTACCTTTTATGAATGAGGATCTTGAATTTCCGGCGCCTGCTGCTGTACAGCGCCTGCGTGCGCAGCTTCAGGAGGCGAATGGCATATGGTTCTTTTCACCGGAATACAATCATGGCATATCCGGAGTATTAAAGAATTTCCTGGATTGGATGTCCCGTCCGGATGAAGCACAGCTGTGGGTTTTAAATGGAAAGCCTGCAGCCGTAAGCGGTATTACCCCCGGTATGTCCGGTACGCTGATTGCACAGGATCAGTTAATTACGCTGCTAAGCTTTCTCAATATGAGAGTCATGAATGTGCCGCGACTCACCATTCCCAACGCATTGGAGCAGGTGATTGATGGGAAACTGGAATTAAAGGAAAGTGAGCCCTTCCTCGCAGACCAGTGCAGGGCCTTTGTACAGTTTATACAGGAAAGCTGAGGCACAGCATTACGTAAAGGGAATGTGTGGACTAAGCTAAGCAAAAAGACGATTTTCAGGCAATGGATATGCCTGTAAATCGTCTTTTTTTGCATATGTAACAGGATTTGTAGGAAGCTGAAGAGTTGTATAGCGAATGTTATGACACGATAAGTACCCAAAATTTATACCTGAAGACAATCTGCAATGAACGTGAATGGGTTAGCATAAAGTATCAGGGAGGAGAAGGTTTTCTAACCATATCGCAAACTGTTATCTTTTATTTCTATAAAACTGTTCATTTTTTAATATACAGTTTAATGGTAGAATGTATACGATTTCATAGAAAGGAGAGCTTGTATGCAGCATGAAAAGACAAAAGAGCTGGCAATGACGGCACTGATGACAGCTTTGATATTTACCGCAACCTATATTATAAAGATTCCCAATCCGGCAACCGGAGGGTATACGCATATGGGGGACTGTATGATTTTTCTGGGAGTGATGGTTCTGGGAAGGAAGCAGGGGGCAATGGCTGCCGGACTTGGCGGTGCTTTATCCGATTTGCTGAGCGGTGCCGCTGTCTGGGTGCTTCCTACCTTCGTTATTAAATATGCCATGGGCTGGGTCATGGGACTTTTGCTGGAGAATTCACGTTATAAAAACAGACTGATGGCAGCGGGAGCGGGAGGAGTTTTTCAAATCGTCGCATATACACTTGTTAAGATACCTCTGACCGGGCTTGTACCTGCGATCGCCTCTGTTCCAAGAATCTGTATGCAGACAATCATCGGACTCATCCTGTTTTCTGTGTTATCTGCGATGCTGTCCCGCACGAAGCTGCTTTCGTGCCTTGCGGAGAATCGTGTATGAAGAAAATAGATGCACATGCCCATATTGGAGAAATCGGAGGCTGGGCGAATGTAGCGGCGACTCCAAAACAGCTTCTCGAGCTGATGGATGCCTATGAAATAGAGAAAACGGTCATCTGTTCCCAGAATAATGAGGCCGTATATCAGGCATTACGCGAATGGCCGGATCGTTTTCTTGGTGCTGTGTATGTTAATCCACTGGAGGAAAACTGCACACAGCTGCTGAAGCAGTATCTGGAGAAAGGCTTTCAGGCAGTAAAGCTGAATCCGCTGCGGCATGCCTTCGTGGCGGATGATGTATGCGTTGACCCGGTGATGGAGATGGCAGAGCGCTATCATGTGCCTGTCTGTATTCACTGTGGGCATCCCCCCTATTCCCTTCCCTGGAGTATCGCACTTCTCGCAGAGCGCTTTCCCAACGTCAAGGTGATGATGATTCATATGGGGCATGGACACGGTGTGTATATCGATGCAAGCCTGAAAATGGCGCGTCGCTATGCGAATCTGTATCTGGAAATGAGCGGTATGCCGATGCATACAAAAATCAAGGAGGCATATGAGCGTGTCGGTGCGGATCGCATCCTGTTTGGCACGGATGGTCCCTTTCATCATCCGTCTGTGGAAATGCAGAAGGTAATTGTCAGCGGTCTGGATGAGGAAGCACTTCAAAAGGTATTCTATGACAATGCCAAAGCGTTTTTTCAAATTACCTAAATGTTCAAGAAAGTTTCAAGCCATCCGGTTTTCCATGTTTTGTAATTCACTTTTCTGATACAATTATACAATAAGAATGACATGGAGGATGGATCATGAGTAAGATTCTTATCATTGATGATGATAAAGATGTACTGTTTGCTGCAGAGCAGTATCTGCAGAAGAACAATGAGGATGTATTTACTGCCACCGGCGGATCACTGGGTCTTCGGGTGTTGAAAAAGGAAATGATTGACTGTATCGTTCTGGATGTGCTTCTTAAGGGGGAAAGCGGGTTTGATCTTTGCCGGGAAATTCGCAGCTTCAGCTCTGTACCCATCGTGTTTTTGACGAATCTTTCCTCACAGGAGGATTTGAAGAATGGATTTCTGATGGGAGCGGATGATTATATTACCAAACCGTTTTCTCTGGAAGAGCTGTATCTTCGCATACAGGCAAGGATACGGCAGTATTACCAGATACCCTCCAGACAGAAGATTTTGAATTTTTTTCCATTGCAGATCAATCTGGATGCCAGAACCATACAGATACAGGATCACAGGGTTCCCTTAACCATGTCGGAATTCGATATACTGGTGCTGCTGGCACAGACGCCGGAGCATGTGTATACGATATCGGAAATCTATCAGCGGGTATGGAAGATGCCGGATATGAATTCCACGCATACAGTGCAGGTACATATAGCCAATCTTCGTAAAAAGCTGGAGGAGGCCTGGTGTGATCATATGTTTATTCAGACGGTCTGGGGAAAGGGCTATAAGTTTGTGGAACCACCCGTTTCAGCATAAGAATAAAACCTCGTACAGACGGTCTGCAGGAAGCAAACACACGAGGTTTATTATATACTTTGGTGATAGCGTCATTTGCCATGTGAAGCCGGTGCTGGATTCCCCTGTGCTTACATGGAATACACTGTTTTTAGCTTAACAATATATAAGGGGATGTCTGTAAATCGACAACGCTGCTTATTACACTGGTATGGTGTATCTTCTTTTTCATGAAGATACGGAAGCTTCAACATCCATCCCCTGTCTTCGTGTCATGAAGCCCGGCGGATCGTCAGCATGGGGGCGATTTCACCATTAGGAATTGTACTCCGGTTTCTGCCTTATGGTTTGACAGCTTCCTGAAGGCTGCTGTAGGCAAGAGGAAGCAGGATATGAAAGGCAGAGCCGTGCTCACCGTCAGACTCCACCCAAATGGAGCCGTTATGCTCTGCAATTATGCTTTTGGTGATGTAAAGACCAAGCCCGCGCTCTGTGGAATCATTCCGCAGGGATACGCCCTTGTGGAAAATCTGTTCCTGTCTGTCTGGTGCAATTCCGCAGCCGGTATCCTCCATGATGATATGCGCATTGCTGCCCTCTTTCCAAAGGGACAGTGTGATGGTGCCATCCATTTCGGTGAAGGACAGGGCATTGTACAGCAGATTCTCAAGCGAACGCGTCAGCTGCTTCTCATCCGCAAATACGGGACACGGCTTCTTGGTAAAGTGATACAGGAAGTAGATTCCTGCCGCATCACAATCTGCCTTGTTAAAATCGTGAAACCTCTTCAGGAACTGTGTCAGATCAAGAACTTGCTTATTCTGACTTCCCTTATCCATGGAGGAGAATTTCTGCAAAACCGACATTCGATTTTGTAAATCAGCGCCCTTGCGCTCCAGTATTTTTAAATAATCATCGACCTCATCATCAATCAGGGTATCCTGCATACGGATCAGCTCGATAAAGGACTGCATACTGCTGAGCGGGGCCTTCAGATCATGGGCAAATTCTGCCAACATGGCCTTTCGTTCACTTAACAATGTGTGCAGCTGTTCGGTTCGCTGCTCTACGGTTTCCTGCAAATGGATGGTCAGCCGTTCGTTTTCCTTTGCCATCTGTTCACTGCGCTGGATCATGAGGGCTGCCAGAGAGAGGACGATGGAAAAAGAGAAATAGTCATTCGGCCATCCATAGCACAGCGGCTCAAAGAGATTTGCGCCAAGCAGCGTGTAGAGAATACCGAAAATATAAAAGGTATTCGCTCCCAGCAGCCAGAGCTCCATACGTCGGTACCGGCTCCCATAGAGCGTCGTATACAAAATATAAAGCACACTGATGTATTTAAAGCCGTCTACGATCCAACCATATGCAAGCAAAGCATCCGCATGTTTGCCAAGCATGATCAGATTGGCAAAGGGCAGGATACACATACAGATGGAAAGCAGACGCATTCCTCTGGTAAGCAGATGTTTTTTCGATAATGGAGAGAGCAGGGTATTGATTTCCAGAATCTTATACATCATGAGAAAATAAGCCGCATCCATGAAGGCATAAAATATGGTCACATGAGAGATTCCCCACATACGGAGAAGCTCTCTGGATGCAAACAGGGAAAAGGCAAGGGTGGCTACCGCAAAGCAGCGGGAAACACTGTCTCTGCGGTTTCTGATCCATATATTCAGGGAATACAGTCCAATACTCAGGGAAGAAAATACAAGAAATCCGTAAAATAAGACTTTCCGCAGAATCATGCTCTGTATCCCCTGCGGAGTGGATACTATACATGGATAATACATACCGCTGTAATAATGTGTATCGTTTGCCGCAATGACATAAAGGGTATGTGCCTGCTCTGTGGAAAAGGTAATGACGGTATTTTGTATGCGGGCCTTGATGGGAGCTGTTTTTACATCGCCATTGGATGCAATTAGTGTATCATCCAGCCATATTTCCGAGGCGATATCGATTTCAGGGAAGTAGATTGCAATCGTCTGTCCGCTTTCTGTTGCCGGAATGCGCAGCTGATAGCTGGATACACCGTAAGGGGAGCGTGCAGTATCACGCATGGAGAAATCCGGATATTGGCCAAGGTAGGTATAGACTCCTTTGGCATCCTGATTGGTTGTGGCATTGTGATAGATATGCGGATAAAACAGCCAGTTATCCACCAGAGAATACAGTGCATTATCCTTTAGCCTCAGCTGATCGCTTAAAAGCTGTCCGTTTTTTACAGGAGCCTGTTTCTTGTAATATTTGTTATCATAGCGGTTGATAAAGAAAAGAAACAATGAGGAGCTCAGGATGATGAGAACTATCATAATAAAGGGTCGTATTCTATTCCTGATCGATGCTTTCATTGGGGATGCTTCCTTTCCCGGCTCCAGCTATAAAGAAAAGCTGCTTCCTGCCCTGCGTGTGTGGAAGGGAGTGCAGCTGTATATGGAATACGTGTGATCCATAACTGTGTTTTCATGTTCATCATCCTTTTCTTTATTTTATCATTCATGCGAAAATATACAAATAGAAATCGGTTTTTTATAATTGCTGTTGGCTTTGGATATGCTGCACATCGCATTGGGGTATGAAAGCTCCTGCTGAAGCCTTTGTAATGCGAGCATATAGCGGACAGAAATGTTTACAGCAGTTAGAAGAATCACGACTTGCCATTTTTCCTTCATACGTTTATAATTCAAAATGAAAAGAGCTCCCATGAGAAGCATCATGCAAGAGTGCAGCTTTGCTGTATATAACAGCCCAAAGCATGCTTGCCAGTCGATGAGATGACAGAAAAACAGAAAGAGTACAGGAGGCAGCTATGCAGATAGATACGTGGATAAAAAAAGAGCGGGAGTCCTTGATTGCGCTTCGCCGCTGGTTTCATATGCATCCGGAACCCAGCATGAGGGAATATCAGACAGCCGCAAAAATAGAGGAGGAGCTGACGCGGATTGGCGTTGCACATCGTCGAATCGGGGAAACCGGTGTTTTTGCCAGCATAGGAGGAGAAAAAGGAAGTGGAAGGGTTCTCGTTCTGCGTGCGGATATGGATGCCCTGTCAATGGAGGATCTGCTGGATCAGCCCTATCGCAGTGTGAATTATGGCTGTGCACATGCCTGCGGTCATGATGCCCATACAGCGGTATTGCTGCATGCGGTGAAGCTGCTACAGGAGCGAAGACATGAATTCGCCGGTGAAATCCGTTTCTTTTTTCAGCCGGGAGAGGAAATCGGACAGGGGGGCGCGTACCTTTATTGAGGAAGGGTGTCTGGATGGGGCAGATCGTATTTATGGAGCCCATATGTGCAGCAGTCTGGATGTGGGAACAATCTCTCTGACACCGGGGCCAATCAATGCCAGCTGTGATTATTTCCGTATCCTTGTCAAGGGAAGGGGGGCTCATGTGTCCACACCGCAGAAGGGCGTTGATGCGCTGTATATCGCATCACAGATTGTGATAAATCTGCAGTCCATCGTATCGCGTTCCCTGTCTCCGCTGGATACCGCGATCGTCGGAATCGGTACGCTGGATGCCGGTACACAATATAATATTGTGGCGAAGGAGGCGCTGCTGGAGGGAACAACACGCAGCTTCTCATCCCAGACAAGAGCCTATATCAATCAGCGCGTATGTGAGATTGCACAGCAGACAGCTGCCTTATACGATGGGAGTGCTCAGGTGGAATTCCGGGATTATGCGGCACCGCTGATCAATGACAGGCAGGTAATCGAGGAGATTACGCCGATTGCACAGAAAGTGGTCGGTAAGGACAGGGTGATTCATAATCAGGAGAAAATGATGCAGGCGGATGATTTTGCCGATTATCTGGCACATGTGCCAGGCTGCTATGCGTTTATCGGCTCCAGAAATTCTCAATCGTGTACTACCGGAATGCCGCATCATCATGCACAGTTTGATATTGATGAGAATGCCATGCTGCTGTCACTGGCTGTCTTTGTGCGGTATGCATTGCAGTATCTGGCATAAACAGAGATCGTGAGAAAACAGAAAATTAGGAAAGAGGGAAGCGTTTATGAATGAAACAGTGAAGAAGGAACAGCTGCGCAGCTATGCGGAAGGAATTTTGAAGCCGGAGGTTGTGGAGCGTATTGTATATGTGGAGAGCTTTGCGGATGAAGCGGGTGACAGCGAGGTATGGCTTCTGGAGAGTGACACAGGGAATGAATACTGGCTGATTGAAGGGGCATATCCGGCGAATATCATCCGAAAGAGCGGTATCTACCAGTCTGCTGAACGGGCCTTTGCGGCTTATGTGGAAATGCTGCAGGAAGCACAGGCGGCAGAAGAGCTGCCGGACCGGTTTCATCAGAATATGAGGTAGAGATAATACAATAATAGAATGCGACGGGAATTTCCCGTTTTTTTGTAGTCTTTTATATTTTGATAAGAAAAATAGTGTAGATTGCTCCGTGTTAAGGCACACACATGAAGAAGATACATGTTCCATCTGTTTTCGTTATGTGTCCTTTCCCTGTTTTATGGTTACACAATAATTAAAGATGATGGAACGCATGCAAAATTAACAGCATGTTCACACCACACATTTTGTGTAAAACAAGAGTAGTTTGGAAACTATTATATATTCATGGAAACTCGATGGAAAGATAGCCACATAAACGAATAGGGCTCGGTGTGATGATTTCTTATAGAAATGATTTCATGAAGTATTTAGTTAAGAAGCTTATATGCTTTCTCTTTTACCGACCAAAGCAAACTTTCGTTTTCATTTCCGAGTAATTTGGTGTAAAATAGGAATGTCTTATAATTATGGAAGCATGCGAAAGAGGTGTCAGGATATGAAAACAGCAATTTTGACGGACAGTGGAAGTGCCATGACGATGCAACAGGCACAGGAGCAGGGAATATTCCTTCTCCCGCTGCAGGTGATTGATGAAGAACATTCCTATCAGGATGGAGTGGATATCAGCACGGAGGAATTATATGAAGCTCTGCGTAAACAGCATACCCCGAAAACGAGTATGCCACTCGGCAGTGTTATCGAGGCTACACTTCGTACAATCAAGGAGCAGGGATATGATGAGATTGTATCGGTTCCCTTATCCTCCGGGCTGTCATCGACCTTCAACACCATTCAGGTGGTGGCAAGAGAAATCGGTATACCCGTAATTCATATAGAGGATTTTACAACCTGCGATTTGCAGGGGCATGAAGCACTGCTGGCAAAACGATATGCAGATGAGGGAAAAAACGGTGCTGAGATCAAAGAGCTGCTAAGCAATCTGATCAGGACAAGCGGAACACTGATTCTGCCGAATGATATTCAGCATTTGAAACGGGGAGGGCGTTTGACTCCGCTGGCAGCTGCGGCCGCAAGTCTTTTGAAAATTAAGCCGGTGCTTATCATTGATCCCTCCACACAAGGGAAAATCGATGTGCTTGAAAAGGTACGCACAGAGAAAAAGGCGACTGCTCATGCAGTGGATACAATCAGTGAAAAGCTGGCAGGAAGGGAAGGCTACGTGTATGTGATTCATTCCGACTGCCTGCAAAGAGCAGAGGATATCCGCGAACAGCTGCAAAAACGAAACAGCCGGCTTATTATCCGAATCAATACCATCAGTGCCGTGATCGCAGCACATACCGGACTGGACTGTATCGCGATACAGTATATTGAAAAATAATATGAAGCTGAAGCAGGATATTCAGGCATGTCTGTGGAAAAACGATACGCATACGTACCTGTTGCCACATCCTTTACTGCGTTCCTATATTGCACATTATACAATTTGTCACAGTCACTACATGAAAACGGAGCAGCTGCATCTGGTTCCGGATATCAGCGGCTGCATCGTTATGAATATGCAGGAGGATGAAGGTCTGGATTTGAAATACTGGGGGCCGACAACCAGAATGGTGACCGTCCAAAGAGAGAAGGGGGAGGACCAGGTACAGTATTTTGTGGAATTTCGTCCCTCCGGTTCCCATGCGTTATTCTCCACAGCACAATATCCATACCGTGATATGCGCATCGAGCTGAAGCAGGTGAATCCACGCTGTCATGCGTTGATTTTGGAGGCCTATGAAAGGTCGGAAGGGGAAGCAGCATTTTTTCAGCAGCTCGATACCATCTTTCTCTCCATGATGAGTAAGGAGGATGATGCTATGAAATCCCTCATGCAGGGACTTTCCGGCAATGAGCGTATTGCGGATGTGATGGACAGCTTCGGCTACAGCCGCAGGCATCTGCAGCGCCTGGTACAGCAGCGTCTGGGCTGCAGTATGAAAACCATTCAGAAAATACAGCGTATCAATCAGGCGGTTAATCTTTTGAAGCAGCAGAGGCTTTCCTTGACTGCTATTGCCCAGCAGTGCGGCTTTTACGATCAGGCGCATTTCATTCATGACTTCCGTGAAATCTGTAACGTAACGCCGCAGCAATATCAAAAGCAGCTGCAGGATTACTATAATGAGGGCTTTAAGTTTTAAACTGTCCCTCTGCAGGAAGGGGGATGACAAGGAACTGCGGTTCTACGCAGGATTGCAGACAGCCACAGCATGGGGTGTTTCATCATTGCCTGCTTTGTCGCTCTTTCACTCGCACGGCTTCGCAGCGTCCCATCGAGAACGGCAGAAACATGAAGGGTTTTTGTTTACAGGAAACAGCAAACGGCATCCACTCCTATGCATTGCGGATGCTCACGTGAGAATGAAGAAGTCATATATCATAAAAGCAGAAAGGGGCAAATACCACGCTGATACAAAGCGATAGAATTGCTCCTTTTTATATGTATTGATGATACCCTGCTGGCAGAGAAAGCGTAGGACAGTCTGCTGGTATACTTATCCTATCTGTCAGCATGCAGAAATGCTTGCGTTTCTTTCTGAAAAGAATCCGATACGTGTATGCTGTGATACAGGTATCTGGTTCTTTTCTATCTGTTTTGTTATGACTGTGAAATCTTATGAAATACGCAAAGGAATTATCATGAGAATGCCTGTGCACAGGTCACTCAGGCATCAAAGTGTTTTTTTGCCTTGCGAATCGGCAGCGGACTGTCATGCTCACTGTCCAATCCGTATTTATCCATATACTGTTCAATCATCTGGCTGAAGCCCTCCAGCTGCTGTTCATCAAGCTGATCGAGGAACTGATAGAACTCCTCCTCACTCATCCCTGCCAGCGTATTCAGCATTTCAAAGTCATGGTGCAGGTCCTCCTCCATGATGAGCTTTTGTGCCTCACTCATAAAGTCTTCTATGCGCAGCTTTATTGACAAATCCTCGCAAAGCCCGCTGAGCATCTGTGCCATATTATCATTATTCACGATGATTGTAGTGATTCTTCCAAACTCCTCCATAAATCCGCAGAGTAAGGATACGACGCTTTTGTTCATTTCCTCAAAGCCGCGATAGCTCTCATCATCCAGTGGTATTTTCAGCTGATAATCCTCATTTTCAAGAGCCAGGAACAGAGGCAGGCGAATATCCGCTACATTATCTAACAAATCTGCGATAAGATCGACATGCAGCTCCCTGATCGTTTTTTTCTTCTTTTTCAGCAGGGAAGCCTGATCCTGTCGCAGATGCAGTGTGATACTGTCATTGATCATGCGGATTTCCGGATAACTGATATCCAGCGTGCCATCCTTTTTCCATGTACCTGCCAGCATGCGTCCCTCATCGTAATCCGGTAAATTGCGATGACCGCAGGTCTGCAGGATATCCAGAAAATCGTGCAGGTCGTTCGCAATATCATACGCTGCCTCATCATCCGGGTCCATAGGCAGATAGCCTGTCTGCATGAGCTTGACAATACAGGTGCCATCCTCACTTACCCAGCCATCCCCCCTTTGAAAGCCCTGATCCAGACAGATGATGCTCACACCGTTGGCATACAGATTATAGCCGGGCAGCTCCGGTGTACTTTCCACACCGCGCATATAATCCGTCTCATTCTCGTACAGCTGCATATTATAGCCTTCCTCATACTGTGCGACTACAAGCACCTTTTTTGTATCCTGATCATCTGCTGTTATCAGACTCATACCGGGAAGCTCCATCTTATCCAGCTGGTCGATAAAGCTGGCAAGTGCCTCGTTGAGAACCATCCCGGCTTCCCGACTTAATGTGAAATACATATCCTCCTGGGAGATGGAGGATAGACTCTCCTGCACCTCGTCCTCATCAAAGGGGATATGCTGCATTTCCAGCCATTCTCTCATATTTTCATGATCTTCGTTTGTTTCATCCTGTGCAGTCGCAACGATTTGCTGATAGCCATACACATTACCGGCATCCTCCGCAAGATTATCCTGCTTCCATTTCAGAAGCTTTATCTGGGACTGTGCTTCCTCGCTTTCCTTTTCCACCAGAATGATATGCTCCCAGTTATCCCCGTAATCATAGGTATATAGAAGCTTCATCTTTTCCTTCAGATAGGTCTGCAGCGGTGTATCCATATCCTTAAAAACCGTATCCCTTTCCAAGTTAAAGGGTTCTCCATCATCGCACAGGATCCTGACATGCTCACTGGCGATTTCAAAATCATATAAATGATAATCCATCCATCCAAATACATACTGGATAGCCTCATGCAGATTTCTGAATGTCATATCTGCAGGAATCCAGATACGGCGCCACACGGGAGGCGACGTACCCTTCAGGGTGATTTTCAGCTGATAGCCTTTCATACTATACCACCTTCCTTTGAATTCATTGTATCATGTTTTTTAGGGGTTTTATGCAATTTGCGCACTTTTTTACATATGGTGATGAAAAAAAATACAGGATATACATAGGAAGTCCAAATGGAACAGATTTCCTGTAAAATCATGTCCTGAGCGCAATGAAGCTGCCGGGTTTTCCACACGTGTAAAAGGAAGGAGACGGCGTCTGTGCGGAAAATCCAGGCAGTAGGTCATGACCTGTATATAGTATAAAGAAAGCAGGAGAGACAAGCAACTGTGCATATTTGTCTTGTTCTATTATGAACATGGAAGCGATCAGTTATGCAGCATAAAGAAAACGGCACAATGAACACGAAGAGGCAGATAGTGTAAAGCTGTGAGCGATTTTATAGCAGCGTTCCGGCAGAAAGTGGGCAGAAGAAACGCAGAAGACAGGAGAGGATTTCAGTTTACGGACAATAGCACCGTATAGTATAATGCAGCTTGGAAAGAAGAGGAGTGATACATATGTGGAAGGTTTATGTTGCAGGACCGCTGTTTAATGAAGCAGAGGTTGCTCAGCGAAAAATGGAGGGGATCATGTTACGAAGGGAATTTCCGCAGCTGGATATTTTTAATCCGATCGACCAGCCGTTTAATGAGGATAAGCAGTCTCTGCCGACACCGGAAATGATTTATGAGGGAGACACACAGGCTGTTGAGACGTGCGATATTTTCATAGCGGATTTGACCAATGAGGATGCCGGTGTCATGGTGGAGCTCGGTATCGCAATCAAATCGGATACGAAAATCATTATTGGTATCAACAGTGATATCCGTCTGCAGTCTGCGAATCGCTATGAGGTACCAACGATGGGGATGAATCATTATGTTCTGGGGGCTATCCTGAAGCACGGGTATTTTGTACACAGCTTTGCGGAGGCTGTGGAAAAGCTGAAAGAGCTTTTAAAGGAAGCGTAAATAAGGACTGAGGCTGTATGTGAAAAAAAGGGAATCCCGTTTTATTGCCATATAAGGGCAGGATTGGGATTTCCTTTTCTTCAGCTGTACAGCTGTTCATATTTTCTGTATGCTTTGCTTTATGCGGTATATCGTTTTGCGGGCTTTTCTCAGATAGCTGTTTCCTGCACGCATGCTGCCTTAAGGGGGCATCGTTATGCATTCTTAGGGTATTACAATTCCTCTCGTATAAACAGACTGTCCTGTGGAAAGGGCTGTTCCTGAAGCTGTTTTACCATCATGCAGGTTTCCAGCTTACTGCGTCCCTGCGCCTGTGCTTCTGTATCCAGATCGACATAAACCGTTCTTTCTTCCCGGGCAAGATGCTGTAGCATATGCTGCAGACTCACCTCATCCGCATAGATACACTCACGAATATGCAGCTCCTCTGTGGTCTCATCCTGTACGATATATCCCTTTGGCTGCTCATTTTCCATATAGATGCTGACCTTCTGATTCCAGATTGCGGCATTGGGAAGAAACTGATTCTTGTAGTATGTAAGATCGCGTCGCCGCCATCCGTTTTTATGCTCACAGAACTGTAGATACAGGGATACAAGAGTTTGTGCATCCTCTGCCTGCCTCCATGTGCCAAAGACTGCAGCATCTGTCTGCTTTTTCAGCTTCCAGCGAATACGGTGGTACTGCTCGATAAAACCAAAGCTCTTATACAAATCCCAGTTATAAGCCTGTAACAGAACAAACGGAGCGCTCCTCTGTACTGTCTTTAAAGCATGCCGCAGCAGCATGCCCATATAGCCGCAGCCCTCATACTCCGGATTGGTGGCAACTCCTACAACGAAGGGTACGCGAACATCCTTTCCCTCCAGAACGATTGTCATGGGGCGAAGCTGCAGCATACAGATCAGCTCCTCCTCACTTACCAGTAGAAGGCAGTCCTCTTCCCGATACAGGCGCTCAAAATAAAACTGCGTACTTTCTGTTGTTTCCTCCTGAAACTGCTGTTCCCATAGGGAGCGGATTTTCTTTGTCCAGGAAGCATCTGCCTGCTGGATATGCAATGTCTGCCGTGCACTTCCGAATTTCTGGATTTTACACACCGGCTGCATGTCTGTCTTCGCCTTGCGCAGCTTGGGCAGTCCCATGTCATCCTCGCGGTTGACATAAACGATGTCTTCCTCCAGTGTTTCCAGGTACAGCTTTAGAATTGCAATATACAATCCGCGAATTTCACGATTCGCTTTTTCCACATGGATCTGAATCATATCCTGTGACAGCCGTGATGCGATGTTAAATGCTTCCAGCCTGCCGTCAATATAGATACAGCCACCCTCAATGGGGAGCTCATGCAAATGCTCCAGCAAAAGATGAATTCCGGTATCCTCTGCGGATATGCTGTCATCTGCCTCCTTGAAGGACTGCCAGTAACGCAGAAAGGCATAGACATCCTCCCGGGTGCTTTCATCGAGCTGACGGTAAACAAAGCGTCCTTCATACTGCTTCAAAAAGGCATGAAAATGATTTCTTCGCTTTTGCATCTTCTTACCGGACAATGTTTCCTGCTGCTTGCGGTCATATACATAATCTCTTGCGTCATAGCAGTCCCATACAAGAAATTCCATCAAATAGGTATCCATCAGCCAGTTTTTAAATTCCTTGGTCATGGAGTGAATTTCAAAGGCAATCCCATGCTTTTGAGAATACGTACGGATCGCATCGACAGCCTCTGATCGATGATCCCTAGTGCAGTACGGCATCAGCCATACCGGTTCACGGTGGGGCATACAGGTATAAGCGATGGCATAATTGGAATGGGTTTCAAAATGGACTTCATACATGCTGGTCCACATCAGCATCGTCATCGTATTGGAATTGTATTCATGATAATCGGCAAGTGCAATATACGGCTGCAGCTCCTGCCAGTTTTCCAGTGTTAGTTTTTTCATAGAACCTCGCTTTTCCTGTACATTATAGGACCAGAATAACAAATTTTCAAGATGTTTGCACAAGGAATGTTTACCTGTCTGTTCTTCATCGGTAATGCTGGATGGCATTGATTCGGAAGAATCCATCTTCTCTTATATTGAAGCGAATTTTTCAGGGTATGCATACAGATGTGTTTAATATCTGTTAAATTTGACTTCTGCGTGATAAATTGTTCAAGATTTATTCAAGAAAGGGCGTGCTGTATCGCTATTATCCCTTTGAGATATTATGATATAGATAGAATTCTATCAGGGTGTGTGGCCTTTCAGTATTCCTGTGGGATGCTGTGATGTCAGAAGCATCATCGTTTTTCAAAGAGAGGAGAAAACATTTATGAAAAGAGTAGCAGGATATGCTATGGCGGCCGGTATGCTGCTGAGTACGGTGTCACTGCTTCATGCAAAAGACAATCCGATCTGGGCGGATGAGGGGACAAAGTATACAGGAGCAAACTGGTTACACGATAAAGGCAGATGAAGACATGAAGCGCAGGGCATCCATGTCCTTTGACAAAACGAAAATATCCAGCCCGGTGATCAAGTGACCTTCACCTTCAAGGCACAGGAGGAATATGAATTTACGAAGGATCCGCTCACGTGTGGAAAATGACCGAAAGGCTGAGACACCAAATGAAAAAACAAATGCCGCTGCGCCGAACACAGCAGATGCGACCTCTGCGGGAATGCTGGTTTGCATATTCACAGCATCCGGTGCCGGTATTGCAGCTCTATATATAAAAAGAAGAGCGCTGAGCAGACCGTAGTGTCCTACAACACCGAATACGGAAAACAGATGCGCTAGGATCAGACAGTGAGAAAGCTGTCGGAAAGGACAAGTATATGAAAAGAAACATGTTAGAAAGAACAGGGGCGTCCTGTATGGCTCTGGCCATGCTGTTTATGATGGGCGGGGGTGTAAGCATCCATGCGGATGAGATAACTGCTGAAACACCGTTTACAGCTCAGGAGAAAGCAGCTCCTGCGGCATCACTGGACACAACGGCATTGAAAAATGCGGACGCAACCTTAAAGACAGAAGCCGATGGTAAGCTTATCCTGACTGTCAAGGCGAAGGACGGATATTACTTTGCGGATAGTCCGGTTGCTCGTAGCGATAACAGCAATGTAACCATGTTAAGGAAAAGTGATAGTACCGCTATGGTTTATAACTATGATGTCTCTGTATACGGTGATGTCACTGATTCCTACACGATTTCAGTGAAGGGGGAAGCAGCTGTGCTGACTTCTTCCAAATTGATTCTGAATACTGATAATTTAAAAAATGCAACTGCCACGTTAGAAAAAAATGAAGGTGTTACCCCATTGGATAATGTTATTCTTACGCTGAACGCGGATGAAAAAACTGCGTTTGAATCCGTGCCGTATGCTGTCATCGATGGTGAAAAGCGTGACATGAGACCGTTTGCCGATGAGAAAACAATGTATACCCTCAGTCTTATGAATATTCATAAAGATACCACGATTGAGGTATATGGTACAGCAGCTTCTACCGAGGCAAAAGGAACGCTGGAAAGTATTAAAGTTACCGGCTATGTAAATGAGGAAATTGCAAGCTACAGCACGATTACGTTGGAAAATGCAGCCTTCCATAAACTCGCGAAAGGCAGCGATGTTTCCTCCTGGTTTTACTCTTTACCAAAAGGAATGCGGGTGATTGCAGCGGATGGAGTAGCAAAAGGCGATACGAGAATGCAAATAAAATTCTGTGGAAAACCGACGGAATCCAGCAATGCTGCAATTGATATCATGATTGAAGAACAATATATCACCAATTCCAATCGAGGAATTCTAAAGATTGATCCTGCCGGCAGTACATGGCTTATCCAGGCTAGAATGACGACACCTGTAATCACGAAAGGAAATCAAACCTATGTCATGGGAAGCAATAAGCCTCTGGAGCTCATCTGTTCCGGGGAGCTGAGAGATCTGTATGGTATTTTTATCAACGGCAGTGCAATCCGTAGTGATTACTATACATTAACATCCGGAAGCACGGTGTTAACCCTGAAGCCGGAGTATCTGAATACGCTGGAAAAGGGAAGCTACACGGTACGTTTTACGTATAATGACGGAAATTATGCAGAAACAAAGTTTACCATAGGTGATAAGAAGCAGGAAGCATCCACGCAGACAAATCAGGAGGAAGCGCCGAATACAGCGGATGCAACTTCCACAGGTCTGCTGCTGATTACCTTATTGACATCCGGTGCAGGGCTGGCGGCAGTAACCGAAAAAAGAAAAAGAGCACGACAGTAAGTCAGATCCGTATTCAAAAGGAGCGTTGTAAAAATATGCTTTAGAATATAGACATGATATTTAGAAAAGCTGAATCCAAAATACAGGACTCAGCTTTTTCTTATGAACATTTATTCCGGCTTTGTATTCTTCAGCCTGTCTTTTAACGCATCATACGTATCGCATTCCAGAAGACAGACAACCGCATCCTCAATCTGCTCATCCGACAACGTCTCCGCCCAATTATCGTCAATTTCGTATTTATGGATGATCAGTGTTTGTAATAATGCCCTTTTTCCTTTTTCGAGACCTTTTTCAATCCCTTCTTCGATGCCTTCTTTAATGCCTTTCTCAAGTCCCAGCCGTTCAGCCTCTGCTGTCTGCTCTCTCAAATTGGCCTGTACTGCTCGCTCTGCAAATTCCACGGATTCCGCCCAGCTGAATAATGAGCCATCCTCGCGCATCTCATTATACTTTTCCATAGCCACATTCACCATCCTTCTCTTCATGTTTAGTATAGCATCATCCGGGTTATATGCAAGCACATAGCAGAAGGTTTCAAACTCCGTCAGGTTCTTTATGCCTCCGACCTCCTTTACACGCTGCCTGATCATTGGTAAAAACACGATGGCACGATGCAGTGTACCGTTGGGCTCTTCCCGATTGTCCTCATCCTTTACCGTGTAGTGACGAATCATGCGCCCTGTATCCTTTGGCATTGCAAACATGAAAATAATCTGATAAAACGGCTTCAGCTTTGTGTAATCATCGCCCTGCTTCAGCTGTCTGCCGACCAGGCGGTAGCCATACTGCTGAAAACGCAGCTGTTCCTCCCTCGTATACCCGGATACCTGCATTTCCAAATCGTAGAGGTGACCTGCTTCATCCTCCAGTACAACATCCAGAACGGCCCGTTTTCCGAAAAAGGTTTCCGGCAGCAGCTCCGGATTCAGCACCTGTGTTCTTTGAACCTTCAATCCGTAAATCTCTTCAATGATTCTGCTTCTCAGCATCGCAGAGCCTGCATCCTCTCCCATCAGCATGTACTTGAAAAATACATCATTGTGAAAGGGAATCGGATACTCCCTTTCCTTTAAATTTTGCATATGTATCATCCTCCTTTTTTTCATATACACTCTTATATACGTATGGAAAGGGCATAACTCCTAAATTTCTGGATATTTTTTTGAAATAATTACAATTTCCCACTCTTTCTAAAGAATATTTATATGATGTAAGGAATCATACTACGTGTCAGTGTCAATAAAAAAGCAAGGACAGCTTGAAAACGCAGTGCTTCCATCGCGTGGATATATTCAGAGGATTCACAGAAAAACAAGCGGGAATGTATCCATAAACACATAAAAAAACACCTGCAAAAAATCGCAGATGTTTACGTATAACCAAGCAGCTTCCTATGCCGGAACAACCTCCAGCCAGTAGTCATCCGGATCATGAATAAAATAGATTCCCATCTCTTTATTCTCAAAGCAGATACAGCCCATATCCTCATGCAGCCGGTGTGCTGCTTCAAAATCATCTGTTGCAAATGCAATATGACTTTCATTCTCTCCCAGCTCATAGGGCTGCGGGTGATCCTTCAGCCAGGTCAGCTCAATCTGAAAGCTGCCGGTGTCATCCTGCAAATAACACAGTGTAAAGCTTCCATCCTCTGCCTCCAGCTTTCTGGCAACCTGCAGACCCAGCGCCTGCTCATAAAAAGCGATGCTTCTGTTTAAATCCGTTACATTGATATTACAGTGTACAATGCGAAATGCCATATTTCCACCTCCGTTTACCCCTGTATTATACCGTGTTCCGCCAGGGATGAACAGGAAACTGCAAAAAAATGCACCTGCAGTCTTGAAAATTTCCGGTAATATACAAAAAGGCATCCGGTTTGCACCGGATACCTCATATGCTTCCTACTTGACCTCATTCAAGATACTTTGTACCTTTGGTATTACATAATGGCTCTCGCCGATCTCCTTGGTATCATCAATCATGACGGTCACTGCGATGTTATCATTGACTGCACTCAGCCAGCCGATTTCCTGTTCTCCGTGATTCACCTGTGCAGTACCGGTTTTCCCGGCTGCGTTTGTAGGGTTATCCCCATATCCGGACATGGAAGCCTGCAGGTCTTCAAACACAGTTTTCGCAGTGGATGCGCTGTATGCGTTTTTCACCATGGTTTTTGCTTTTCCATCCTCATATACCAGATATGGCTGCAGGATGCTGCCGTCATTGACATAGGCGGTGTACAGGGCAGTCAGATGAAGCGGAGATATCAGCAGATCACCCTGTCCGTATCCGCTGGCTGACAGCTTCTGTGCATTTTCCAGCTCATCCCCATAGGTGGATTTCGCAACTGTGAACGGGAAATCCAGCTGCTTGCGGAATCCGATTTTATCGAGATAGCTTGTGAAGGTCTCTGTACCGATTTTATCCGCTACCTGTGCGAAGAAGATATTATCGGAATAGATATAGGCGTTTTTCAGATTGCTTGGCTCTGTATAGGACTGGGTCGTTGTTACATAATTCTTTCCCCAGCTGGAATCCTTCTGCCATTTATCTGTTTTTTCAAAGGCTGTATCCGGTGTAATCGTCTTGGAATCCAGCGCAATAGCTCCGGTAATCGCTTTAAAGGTGGAGCCTGGACAATAGGTGGAAACAAAACGGTTCAACAGCGGCTTTTGCTTATCGTTGTTCAGGGAATCCCATGTTCTGGTATCCATACCCATTGCGAAATCATTCGGATCATAGGCCGGGGTACTGACCAGGGCAAGCACCTCTCCGGTGCGAGAATTCATGATCACTCCACTTCCCGCATCCTTTTTCAGCTGATTATAGGCAGAGCGCTGTGCTTCGATATCGATGGTCGTACGAATATCCTGACCGTCCCTTGCCTTCTGCTCAGCAATCGTGTCCTTCAGATTTCCGTTTTCATCCAGAATGATGATCTTACATCCGCTGACCGCCTTCAGCTTGCTTTCATAAATACTCTCCAGACCGCTCTTACCGATGATGCTGGTTGCGGTATAGCCCTCATTCTTATGCTTTTCCAAATCCTCGGCAGTGACATTTTGAACATAGCCTGTAACATGTGCTGCCATTTTACCATACGGATACACGCGTCCGGTAGCTTCCTGTACAAAGGCACCGTCTATTTTTCTAAGCTCCTCAATGATATCCGCACGCTTCGCTGCCGTGACCGTTTTGATCGGTACAAACATATCAGCCTGTACCCAGGATGCAGACAGTGCCTTTTTGATACTGTCCTCACTGACATCCAGTACCCTTGCCATGGCTGAAACAGTAGCTGCCTCATTTCCCAGCTTACCTGCAATCAGGCCAACCTGATATACACTTCCCTGCTGTGCCAGTGCTTTTCCATTCCGGTCCAGGATTGATCCTCTTGTCCCTTCGGTAATGGATACATTCACCTTATCCACATCACGCAGCTGCGGGAAGATCTGTGAGCTGTCCCATACGATGCGATATTCGCCGTCTTCCTTGATGACAGTAGCCTTGTTATCAAATGCAATCGCTCCGGCTGCACTCTTCATACGGAAATGGTAGCTGATTTCGCTTCCGTTATCCCCCTCATCCGTAGTGTCCCTGATTTCCATCGTGAAATCAGATGCATCGATTCCCTCATAAATATTCTTGTTTCGCGCAATAAAATCTTCTTCCTTCCATTTCTTTTTTGCATCGCTGCTGATCAGGGAATACATTTCCTTGTAATCTTTCTTTTTCAGTAGATCGGTGTAGGAAAGTAATACAGATTCCGGTTTTGAACCGCCGCTTAACAAAAGATATGCGCCAACCCCGATAACAGCAACCGCTGCTACGATACCGGCAATCCACCAGATTTTCTTTTTATCTGTCATAAAGCACCTCCTTGTTTCTGTTTATATTTTACCATGGTAAGGTAAGCATTTCCATGCCGGGTTAACCTTTATAAAAAAACTTCCTGAAATCTTAAGAAATCGTAGCTGTCATGCACGCTGACAGCATTCCTTCTAGTATATGGTGAATTTCTCAGTTTTTGATTTGTTTCACAATCTTTTTGTTGTACAATGAAAGAAGAGACAAAAGGTGGTGACGTCTATGCATAGCGATTGGAATACGCACAGCAGGGATGATATACAGCATGATCATCTCAGTGCACTGTGGAATAAGGAAACAGGGGAACAGCTTTTAACGGATTGTATCCGTACGGCAAAAGCGCAAAGTACCTCCTTTCTTGTAGTGCTTCTGGATATCAATGACCTGCAAACGATCAATAAAAGCTGTGGACATCAGGAGGGAGACCGCGTTCTGCAAAGGGTGGCAGAAAAAATACGCGGCAGTCTGCAGACCGAGGATTTTGCAATCCGTCTTGGCGGTGATGAATTCCTTCTGGTTTTCAAACAGCTGTCCAAAAAGGAAGCACGCAATCAGCTCTATCAGATGCAGAGTGAATTGCATACGGAGAGCAAGGAACTGCCCTATGTCATGGGCTTCTGCTTTGGAATGACCCGGGTCGATCCGGATATGGAGCTGTCTTTGAAAAAAATCATCATGCGCGCAGATGATGAGATGTATGTATCAAAGCGCCGCTATCATATGGAAAAATCAAGACAGGCCTTTGCTCTGCATCCGTATCACGAAAGTGAGGAGGTACGTCAGTTTTCCTATGACAAGGATTTGCTGCTGAGTGCCCTGATGCAGAGCAGTGATGATTATATCTATGTATGCAATATGAAGGAGGATCCTTCCTGTTTCCGGTATTCCCGTGCCATGGTGGAGGAATTTGACCTGCCCTCGGAAATCGTGCATGATGCTGCCAATGTATGGGGATCAAGAATTCATGAGGCAGATCAGAAGCTGTTTCTGGAGGGAAATCAGGAAATTGCCGATGGCCGTGTGGATTCTCACAATGTGGAGTATCGGGCTAGAAATCGCAGAGGGGAATGGGTGTGGCTCAGATGCCGTGGTCATGTGGAACGGGATGAGGATGGGCAGCCGGTTTTATTCGCAGGCATTATCACCAATCTGGGGAGAAAAAATAAGATTGATTACCTAAGCGGTCAGTTTAATAAGTATGAGCTGGAGGATGCCCTGCAGATGATGGTTTCCAAGGAAGAGCATTTCTACATGATGATTCTGGATCTGGATGAGTTTTCCAGCGTCAATAAGCTGTATAATCATCAGTTTGGCGATGCGGTGCTCGCCAAAACAGCACAGCTCATCCAGTCGGTTCTGCCTGAGCAGGCAAGGCTGTATCGCAATGATGGGGATGAGTTTATCATATTGTTTCGGGACTGTATGGATTCCAGAGACATTTCCGAATGCTATCAGCGTCTGCAGAAGGAGCTGGATCATCAGCGCGTTTTGAATGGAAAAAAATATCACTGTACGGTGTCAGCCGGCTGTGCTGGATTTCCCAAAGACGCCACGGACATGATGGCACTTACGAAAAACGCAGGCTATGCCCTGGATGCCAGCAAGCGCAATGGCAAAAACAGACTGACGTTTTATGAGAAAAAAATGTCGGAGACAAAGCTGCAGGAGCTGGATATGCTGGAACAGCTGCGCTATTGCATGGAGCATGAATTTGAAGGCTTTCAGCTGCAGTATCAGCCTCAGGTCGAGGCAGGGAGCACACGTATCATCGGAGCAGAGGCACTCGCCAGATGGCACAGCAGTCTGTATGGTGATGTATCTCCTGTGGTATTCATACCATTGCTGGAAAAAAGCGGTATGATACTTACCATCGGTCGATGGATATTTGAAACAGCGGTGAAGCAATGTGCAGTCTGGCTGAAGAGCTGCCCGGATTTCTGTGTCAGTGTGAATTTATCCTATCTGCAGCTGTATGAAGAGGGCTTTACGAGCTTCATGAAGGAGACCATGGAGCGCTGGCAGGTTCCCAGCCGCAATATCATTGTGGAAATGACGGAGAGCTATATGGTGAAAAGCAGTGAGGAGCTGCAGGCAATCTTTCAGGAAATACGGGGAATCGGTGTCCGTATCGCCATGGATGACTTTGGAACCGGGTATTCCTCTCTCGGTGTTTTGAAAAATTCCCCTGCGGATCTTGTGAAAATCGACCGAATTTTCATTAAGGATATTCTAAACAGCGAATTTGATGCGACCTTTATACAGTTTGTTGTCAGACTGTGTCATGATGTGAATATTCAGGTTCTGCTGGAGGGTGTGGAAACAAAAGAGGAATATGAAAAGGTAAAGACAATGGGACTGGATTATATTCAGGGCTATTATTTCGGAAAACCGATGCAAGCCGAGGCATTAAAGGAGCTACTGTAAAAGCTGTATCTGCGAAAGTATTACAGGGCAGCTATGTTGGAATGATGCTTTTGTATATTAAATAAGATATATTAAATGGAAAGATATGTTGAATAAGCGTGTATACATGTATATAGAATAAAGAGGATATATTGATTAAGCAGATATATTGAATAAAAAGTATATCAAACAAATAAAAGGAAGCCAAGTACAGCATCCAGGTACAGCGTACAGGATGAGACAGACTTCCTTTTATATTTTATGGCTATTTCATGCTTGCCAGATTGAACAAGACAGGATAAGCAGCTTGTTTACGATTTTCTGTTTTTTGATACCTTATCCCAGTGAGACGGTCTGTGCAAATGAGCGGGAAGCTTCGTTTTACTGTCACCCTGTGCAGTGTTAAGCTGCATCTGGGTCAGAAAGAAGCAGCCACGCAAATCGCTGCCGGCAATGCTGCAATCCCGCAGATCACTCCCCAGAAAGCAGGAGCCCTGCAGGTCACAGCATGATAAATCTGTGGCAAGCAGTGGCTTCATGCTAAAATCTGTTTTTCGCAGTCGCTTGTGGGCAAGCCGTTTTCCGATGAGCTGTGCGCCAAACGAGGGAATCTGTAATTGTTTTTGCTGCATTGTCTTTTTCAACAAGCGGTTTGCTTCATCGTGCAAAGCATCGATATCCGTCGAAAGAACCTTTTCCCATGGCTGTCTGCGCACAGTATCCAGTGTCTGAATCAGTGCCTTTAGCTCTTCATGAAAGAAAGTGGTTTCCTTCATCTGCAATGCTTCAGCCAGATACCAGAGCATCTGATGTAGAGAAAACAGCGTCACATAAACGGCAAATAAATCAGAATCGCTGGGAGTATTCTTTTGTACGGCAAATTGTCCCGCTCCCAGGCAGTCATAGCCAAGACAGCCCTTCATGCCCTTCTGCTTCAGCTCATGATGAATCCTGCAGCTATAATCGCTGCATAAATTGCGGCAGGACACACCGGCGGGCTTATCCTGTGGAAAACCATCCAGGCGGGAAAAATAAAGCGCTCTGCAGCAAAGTCCTTTGCATTTAGCACAGTCTGCATACAGTGCCAGTTCTTCCTGGATCATGCTTGTACCTCTTTCCGGATACAATGCTCAAGCAAAAGATACAGCAGATAGCAGCTGAAACAGATAACCGCCAGCAGCCAGACTGGCATGCGCAGCAGTATGATATCTTGAAACAGCAGCATACAACCGACACTGATGACCAAAGTAAACAGCCATAGAAGGAGCAGCCGCCGTTTTACAACCCTATCATCATTTTCAAAGCTGCTGCGGCAGATCCACTGTACAATGCAGACGGCTCCTGTACCCAGCAGAATATCCAGCAGCAGTGTCGATAAGGAAAGTGAATAGGCACTCTGTATGTCCAATCGCAGCAGTGCATGTAGTCCGTCCTTTGAAAGAAGCAGATTGATGCTGCCCAGAATTGCGATGAGAAGAAGGACGATCTGCAAACGCTCCAACAGCTTTTCCAAAGAGGAACGCGGTGGCAGCTCCTTTATGATCGTATCACAGAATGCCCTGTAATCACTGGGAAATATCTCCTCCAGAGGTGCATTGCGCTGCTGTGCATCCAGCAGCATCAGTGTCAGATCATAGCGAACCCGTTCCTGCTGCATTTCATTGATATCGGCCCCTCTCAGATAACAGACGATATCCGTCATAAGCTTTTGATAATCTTCGCATAAAGTCTTATCCAGCCGATTATTTTCTTTACGCAGCTTCTGTATGTTACGATTCATATGCATATCCTCCCATCACAGCGGCGACACCCTGCTGCAATTCCTTCCAATGCTTTATAAATTTCTGTATTTCCACATGACCGGCATCGGTGATGGCATAATATTTTCGATTGGGACCAAACGCCGATTTGCGAAATTCACTGCGGATACATCCGTTTTTCTCTAATCGCAGCAGCAGGGGATAGATGGTGCCCTCTGATATATCTGAAAATCCATAGCACTTCAGCTTTTGTGATATATCATACCCATAGGTATCCTCCTGTGCAATTACGATCAGAATACAGTTATCCAAAATTCCCTTCATCATCTGACTTGGAAGCATGGCGTCACCTCCCTGCTATCTTGTTATACAAGTTACAACTATATTGTAAAACAAGATAGCTTATTCGTCAAGACGTTTTCTTCAAATTGAAGTTATACTGCTGTATGAAGAACCGCTAGTAGCAACTGGAACAAGTGACATAGCGCTGTCTGATTGCGCCTGTATATGCTCTGCTTGTGCTTATATTATTGAAGCAGGCAGGTGGGAAAGAACCTCTCAGATTGTAATAAAATAAACAAGGTGAAATTACTTTCATGTAATCGTTGTGTCTGAGCGGGAAGCGTGGGAAAATGGAGTCATATATGACGATGGGGAACGATTATCTGCAGGCTATGTCGGGAATCGGGATTTGCTGTTTCTCATACATATGAAAATTTCCTGAATTTGAAGGCTTTGTGTCCGGTTTTATGGAAAATGGCTGTCTTCTCTGATATATTTCTAGTATAATATAGAAAAGCAAAGAAAGAAGGAACCGGTATGAGCGCTTATATTGAATTTCAGAACGTGAAAAAGATATATAAAATGGGGGAAGTGGAAATCCAGGCACTTGCCGGTGTGGATTTTACCATTGATAAAGGGGAGTTTGTTGTAATTGCAGGAGCCAGCGGTGCCGGTAAAAGCACGATCCTGAATATACTTGGCGGCATGGATTCCTCAACAAGCGGCAATATTTTTGTGGATGGAACCGAAATCAGTAAATTTAATGCCAAGCAGCTGACAACGTACCGGCGCTATGATATCGGGTTTGTTTTTCAGTTCTATAACCTTGTACAGAATCTGACTGTAAAGGAAAATGTGGAGCTGGCAACCCAGATTTGTAAGCAGCCGCTGGATATCGATGAAACGATCGAAGCTGTCGGGCTGAAGGAGCGTGCCTCCAACTTCCCGGCACAGCTGTCCGGTGGAGAACAGCAGCGTGTCGCCATTGCCCGTGCACTTGCCAAAAATCCGAAGCTTTTGCTGTGTGACGAGCCGACGGGGGCACTGGATTACAATACCGGAAAACAGATTTTGAAGCTCTTGCAGGATACCTGCCGGCAGCGCGGAGTCAGTGTTGTTGTAATTACACACAATCTGGCATTGACCGCGATGGGAGATAAGGTAATCAAGGTACGAAACGGAAAAATTGACAGCATCACGATCAATGAGCATCCTTTACCGGTAGAAAGGATTGAATACTGATATGAAAAAGAAAGCACTTCTGAAAGATACCCTGCGGGAAATCCGCAAATCCTTCGGTCGCTTCTTTTCCATCTTTGCCATCGTCGGCATCGGAGTCGCCTTCTTCGCCGGAGTACGGGACAGTGTGCCGGTGATGAAAAATACTGCGGATACCTATTTTGATGACTATAATTTCATGGATCTGAAGATTATGTCAACCATCGGTATGACGAAGGAGGATGTTTCCGCAATCCGGCAGGTGGATGGGGTGGCCGGTGTGTATGGCAGCTACAGCATGGATGTACTCAATACGCATAACAACCAGCAGCGTGTCTATAAGCTGTTGTCCTATCCGATGAATGCAAAGGAAACGGATGCAGACTATATCAATCAGATGCGGCTGATCAAAGGCAGACTTCCTCAAAAAGAGGATGAATGCGTCATCGAATACACCAATATTAAGGGCGCGGATTCCAGAATCGGTGAAACGATTACCTTTGCGAGCGGGACGGATGAAAAACTGGATGCGTCATTAAAGCGCTCGACCTATAAAATCGTCGGAGAGGTGACGATGCCGTATTATCTGTCCTATGAAAAGGGCAGCTCCGCCATCGGCAGCGGCAGTATTGATAATTATGCGGTGATACCGGATACCAATTTCAAATCCTCCTATTATACGGAGGTGTATGTGACGATTGACGGCGCAAAGAAGCCCAACTCCTATGCGGATGCTTATTTTGATATCATCGATCCCAGGAAGACCACGATTACCGCACTGGGGGAGGAGCGTGCACAGGAACGCTTTGACGATATCAAAAAGGAAGCTCTTGCCAAGGTGGAAGCCGGTCGTAAGGAATATGAGAAGAATAAAAAGAAATATGAAACAGAAATAAAAAATGCCAAAGACAAGCTGGAGAATGCAAAAGACGAGCTGCTTGTTGGGCAGGCAACCCTGAATGCAGAGAAAAGCAGTGCGGAAAGAACCATACAGGAAAAGGAAGCACAGCTGCAGCAGAGTGAGCAGCAGCTGGCTCAGCTAAAGGCGCAGTACACCAGTGCTAAGAATTATCTGGACACGCAGCAGAAAAAGCTGGATGACAATCTGCCGCAGATACAAAAGCAGATAGCGGAAGCCAAAGCAAAGCTGGCCTCACTGGATGAGGAAATAGCAAAGGTGGATGCTCAGCTGCAACAGCCCAATCTAACAGAGCTGGAAAAACAGCTGCTGCAGGAAAAGAAGGAAGCGCTGGAAACCTCTCGGCAGGTTGCTTCTCCTGCATTAACGATGCTGGAAGCACAGATATCGACAATGCAGGAAATGGTAACCATGGCAGCCTCTCAGCTGCATGCACTGGAAACCCAGATTGCGACTGCCCAGCAGCAGATTGAAACAGGGAAGCAGCAGCTGGCATCCGCCAAGGTAAGCGCCCAGCGGGAAAGTGCGGCTGCACAACATAAGATAACAAACGGACAAAAGGAAATTGTACTGGGAAAGCTTGAGCTTGAGAAGCAGGAAAAGGACGGTGCTGCCAAGCTGCAGGAGGCTAAGGAAAAGCTGGATCGCTCCGAGGAAGACATCAACAGCATGGAAACGCCGAAATGGTATGTACTAGACCGCCATTCGCATTACTCCTATATGGATTATGGGAGTGCTGCAGACCGTATGGGAGCGATTGCCAAGGTATTTCCACTGTTCTTCTTCCTTGTTGCGGCTTTGGTATGTCTGACGACGATGACCCGTATGGTCGATGAGGAACGTCAGGAAATCGGCACCCTGAAGGCACTGGGATATTCCAAGCCGGATATCGCAATGAAATTTGTAGTCTATGCGGCGATTGCCAGTATCCTTGGAGGAATCTGCGGGGCAGTAATTGGAATGATTGTCTTCCCGACAGTGATTTTCAATGCCTGGGGCATTATGTATACACTGCCGGATGTTCAGCTGCAGGCGGATATCGGTCTGGCGGCCCTTGCCATCGGGCTTGCCTCCTTGATCACGGTGGCTGCGGCACTTGCGGCCTGCTATAAGGAGCTGGTGGAAACACCTGCCCTCCTCATGCGTCCCAAGGCTCCGAAAAACGGTAAGAAGATTTTACTGGAACGTATTCCATTTATATGGAAACGATTTAATTTTATACACAAGGTGACCGCACGGAATATTTTCCGCTATAAAAAACGCTTCCTCATGACGGTGATTGGAATCAGCGGCTGCAGTGCCCTGCTGGTAGCCGGCTTTGGTATCCAGGATTCCATCGGGGAAATTGCGGTAAAGCAGTATGGGGATATCTTCAAATTTGATGTCACCATGACATATAAGAGTGAGGATACGCTCAGTCAGAAGGAACAGGATCTGAACGAGCTGCAAAAGGACTCCCGTGTGAAGTCTGCCACTGCTATGGCGGTATATCACGGCTTCTATGCGGATGAGGGTGAGGATAAGGGAATCGACCTGTATGTTCCACAGGATGTGGAAAGCCTGCATACATTTATCTCCCTGCGCCAGCGCGGCTCCGGTGAAGCGATCAGCTTAAACAATGACGGAGCGGTTATCACAGAGAAAATTGCCAAAGATAAACATCTGAAGGTCGGCGATACCTTCCCGATTGACAATGGGGACGGTGTAAAGAAGGATGTGAAAATAGCGGCAATCACAGAGAACTATGTGGGACATATCGTGTATATGACACCCTCCTATTATAAGAGTGTCTATCACAAGACGCCGCAAAATACCGGCATGTTTGCCATCATGCGGGACAGCAGTGAAAAGAATGAACAGGCGCTGGGAAATGCCTTTATGAAAAAGGATACCATTGATTCCGTATCCTTCTATTCCGGAATCGCAGCCTCCTTCCAGGATACGATTGCATCCCTGTCCTTCATTGTAGTTGTACTGATTATCTCAGCCGGACTGCTGGCATTTGTCGTACTCTACAATCTGACGAATGTCAATATATCAGAGCGGCTGCGTGAGATTGCGACCATCAAGGTACTGGGCTTTTATGACAAGGAGGTCAGTGCCTATGTATACAGAGAAAACATTTTCCTGACACTGATCGGTGCGCTGGCGGGTCTGGTACTGGGAATCGTCCTGCACTCTTTGATTATGTCGCTGGCAGAGCTGGACACGGTGATGTTTGGAAGAAATATCGAAAAGCTTTCCTTCCTGTATTCCGTGGCAATCACGATGGTGTTTGCCATCATTGTGAATCTGGTAATGTATCGCAAGCTGAAAAAAATACCGATGGTGGAATCCCTGAAATCGGTGGAATAGAAGCTGAAAAACTGATTCTTGCGCAAATGCAGAAAAACGGAAATACCATCGATCGAAGCTTTGCCATATCCGCAACCTCATGTTTTGAATACTGCCGCATGCTTCCATATGCTTCCCAGGGCAGTGCATAAGCAGGATACCAGACAGACCTGGTCCACATAGGATGACATTTGAAAAATAGTTATGAGCAGCATTCCACAGCAGTTACCTTCCTTTCGAGGAGAGCTGCTGTTTTTCTTTTTCTGCGATACACTAAAGTCATGGATATTTTACCTCGCTTATAGTAAAATAAAGGAACGAATGTTTGAAAGGTGGGCTTGCATGTCCTTATTTGAGAAAATGGATCCTTCCTTCTTTACCATACTGGTATCGAAGAACCGGGATATTTATGTGGATCTGCTTCTGCAGATTCATGACTGCATTTATCGCAATCAGACCATGAGCATGGAGCGTGCCCTGCTTCAGGATTTACTGGAAGATTATGTGCAGGATAAAAAATATGAAATCGACTTTCAGGAGGAAGCGGAATACAGCGATATCGAGAATGAGCTGCGCAGTGAGAAGGATGTTT
>SKEY01000587.1_pt1 | contig 57019 bp, 46 predicted proteins | sample 4843871 | NCBI WGS metagenome assembly SKEY01 (sample SAMN11008797, study PRJNA524170) | human gut metagenome | biome: Human fecal sample; material: Feces; isolation source: fecal sample from pouch patient p36 | host: Homo sapiens | place: Israel: Tel-Aviv | collected 2016-12-04
CGTCTGGGAGGAGCCGGACGGACTGCCAGGTACTTGTGCGTGATTGGATTCGGACGGATTCCCAGTTGTCTGTGACTGGTTGGAGCCGGACAGACTGCCAGGAACCTGTGACTGGTTGGCCCCAGGCGTATTGCCAGTATCCTGTGACTGGTTGGAGCCGGATGCCTGGGAGGTGCCATATGCCTCATCGGGATTGGAGCCGGGACTGGAACCTGAACCTGATTCAAGATTCAGGTTATCCAAATTGGCCCCTGAAATCATGGATGAATCAGATGGATTCCCTCCCCCATCAGCCAAAACAGGAATCCCGGAATCCAAAGGCCCCTGTATCACAACTCCGGTAAGGGCGTCAATGGCGTATTCGTACTCGTTGCCATCGGAGGAAAAGCAAATCTGGTAATAAAAGATATCATCCTTTTTATCCAATCCGGCAGTGGTGAATTCAGCCTGGTCCGATGACAGGCCCGCGGACCTGAGGGCAATCCCTTTTGCGGATTCAATTCCTATATAATCAGCCGACTCCCGGTCATCTGAGCCGCAGGCGGATATGGCCAAAGTAATGGAGAGAATCAGGCAGGCCAGTAAATGTTCATGCTTCATATGATCTCCTTTCGGTTATACAACAGGTTTTTCGCCTTTTGGAAGGACTACGGTAAAACAGCTTCCCACCCCGGGCCTGCTGTTTACGCTGATATCCCCGTCATGGAGCCGTACAATCTGCCTGACCATGGACAGGCCCAGGCCAAGACCGGAACCAGCCTGTCTGGAGCTGTTTACCTGGTAAAAACGCTGCCAGATTTTCTCCTGGTGTTTCGGGGCAATCCCGATGCCGTCGTCCTCCACTTCCAGTATGAGATTATCCCCGCTGTCATGGAGTTTTACTCGGATGCGGCCATTATCCTTACCGTATTTGCGGGCATTCTCCAGCAGGTTCATGATGGCCCTGGAGAGGAGATGGGCATCTGCCTGGGCGTGAAGATGTTCCTTTATGTCCCGTTCCAGGGAAATGCCTCTGGCGCCGGTATCCAGCTCCTCACACAGGGTTTCCACCATCAGGCTGACGTCCGTATCTTCCTTTGCCAGCTTTCTGGTGCCGAATTCCAGCCGCGTCATGTCCAGGAGCCGGTTTATGAGCAGGGACATTTTCTGCGCCTGCCGTTCAATGACAGCAACACCTTCCAGGTACTCTTCCTCGCTTCCTGCGTATTTCCTGATATAACTGCACTGGGCCAGGATGACGGCGGTTGGGGTCCTCAGCTCATGGGATGCATCGGAGGCAAATTGTTTTTCTGTTTCAAAGGAGTGTTCTAGGCGTTCAAACATATGGTCAAAGCTGTTGGCCAGGCGCAGGGCCTCGTCTGAGCCTCTGGTAAGCCCGATACGGCGCGTCAGGTCCCGCCCCTCGGTAATACTGCCTGCTGCCTTTGTAATCTGTTCTATTGGCTCTAAGGCCCTTCTGACGATAAGATATCCCCCAAGGGAGGCTGAGAGGATGATAAAGGGAAGTATGAGGAAAAACATGGACAGTATGCTTCCGGCTTCCTGGCTGCTGTTATGGCGCTGGATCGTGCCGCGGATCCACACCCCGTCCTCCCAACCGGAGGGAACCCACAGGTCAAACACATAGAAGCCGTCCTCTGAGCCGGAAACCGCCTTAGTGACGCCATTTTCCAGTTCTGCGTCCACGGGGAAATAGGGCGGGGTCTGGCCGGACAGAAGGGCCTTGTTCTTATTGTACAGTAAAATGTAGACGCCATTTTTATAAAAACTGAAATCTTCATCCAGGTCAAGCTGGCGGTTGCCGGTCAGACGCACCTTGCCAACATTTTCCCTGACCGTGTCAGAGAGGAGGCTGTATGCCTGGTTCCTGGCAACCTGGCTGTCAATGGTCAGTATAAGGATCAGGCAGATACCGGAGATGATGGTCATGAAGGCGGTAAACCATAGGGTTATCTTAAGCTTGACCGACATGCCTGGCCTGACCTTCCTCCGCCTTCCGGATATCCTGTTCATGCGTCCTCCTTCAGCATCCAGCCTGTGCCCCATACCGTGCGGATCAGCTTCTTTCCTTCCCCGCTGTCAATCTTTTTGCGCAGGTAGCTGATATAGACATCCACCACGTTGGTGCCGCCGCTGTAGTCAAAGTTCCACACATGGTTCTCAATCTGTTCCCTAGACAGCACCTTGCCCTGGTTCAGGGCCAGATATTCAAGGATTGCATATTCCCTGGAGGACAGTTCGATGGGGCGTGTGCCCCTGACAACGGAGTGGCTGCCCGTGTCGATTCTCAGGTCACCGATTGCAATGACACTGGTCCTGTGTGTGCTGCGCTTTCTTGTCAGCACCCGGATCCGCGCAAGCAGTTCGTCAAAATCAAAGGGTTTGATAAGATAATCATCCGCCCCCAGATCCAGCCCGGCGACCCGGTCCGCAATGCTGTCGCGGGCAGTGAGGAACAGGACCGGGGTTTCTTTGCCCAGGCTGCGCAGGCATTTTAATACCTCGTATCCGTTCCGGCGGGGCATCATGATATCAAGGATTGCGGCGTCGTAATCCGCGCTTTCAAGATAAGTAAGGGCCTCGTCCCCGTCATGGCAGGAATCCACCCCGTAACCTTCTTTTTCCAGGGTCCTGGTTATCAGACGGTTCATATCGCGTTCGTCCTCAGCAACTAATATCCTCATACGTCCCTCCTTTAGTCCATTGCCTTTAGCCGTATCATGTCTGTTGCTGACATTATACATAAAAAAATGTGTGATTCATATCTTCTAATGATATTTTAATATTTAAATTTTAAAATATCATTAACAGAACAAAAACCATATCAAAACATGAACAGGAGGATATGATATGAAGAAGATAGCAGCAGTAATGGGAACCGCGTTTGCAATCGGGGTATTATTCATCCCGGCCACCATGGATGTACTGGCAGCGGATATCACGGAGGCCAGGGCCAGGGAGATTGCCATGGAACATGCAGGGGTATCTGAAAAGAAAATCCCATTTATCAAGGCAGAGCTGGATGATGAGGATGGGAAAACGATTTATGAGGTGAAATTCCACACCAGGGACAGGGAAGAGTATGAATATGAGATTGATGTGTCATCCGGAAGGATCATAAAGGCGGAGTATGATGCAAACGTCAGTTCCAATGGCAGGGATGGACAGAAGGATTCTTACATTAAGCCGGAGCGGGCGAAGAAAATTGCAGCGGAACACGCCGGATTCTCTGTATCAGAGGTAACATTTGTCAAAACCAAACTGGATTATGAGGATGGGCGTCAGGTTTACGAGGTGGAGTTTGTCACGGATGATAACAGGGAATTCGATTATGAAATTAATCCTGTTTCAGGAAAAATATTAAGTTATGAACAAGATGCCAGGCACTATGACAAGGATGCCGGGTCAGGCGGGGATACTAAGAAAATAACGTTGGGGAAGGCAAAGGAAATAGCATTGAAGCGGGCCGGGGTCAAGGCTTCCCAGGCAACCTTCACCAAAGCAAAACAGGACTGGGATGACGGCAGGCTGATATATAAGGGCGAGTTCGTATCAGGCGGCCTGGAGTATGAGTTTAAGATTGATGCCGGGACAGGGGAGATTGTGGACTGGGATGTGGAGGATGATTAACAGGACGGTTAAAAGACAGGCAAGTAAGGTACTGGATGGGGAATCGGTTTTGGGAAGGATTATAAAAGGAAGGATTATAAAAGGATGGATTGTAAACGGACGGATTGTAAAAGGATTGCAGCAGGATTGTAATAGAATTGCGGGTAATGACAGATATGTTGACTGATACACATGAAATATGACGGAATGCACAATGGATTTTGGGCGGCTTGATAATCATGATGGTAAAAATGCTTAATAAAACCACGGATTAATGCTGAAAAAGATAACTAGTTGACAAAACAAAACTAGTAAGATATAATACAAGTCAACAGAGTAAAAATACAGTGTTTCAGGAATGGATGAGGATATGAGTGCAGAATTTGATTTGCATGCATTAGATAAAAAGGAAATAAGGCAGCAGGTATTTGAACAGCTCCTTTCCCAGATAACAACCGGCAAGTGGAAGCCGGGAGAGAAGATTCCGTCAGAGAATGAGCTTACCTCCATCATGGGGGTAAGCCGCATCTCTGTCAGGGAAGCCATACAGAAGCTGGCGGCCATGGACTTAGTGGAGACATACAGGGGAAAGGGCACCTTTGTCAAGGAATTTACCACCAATAATTATTTAAAGTCCCTGACGCCCATGCTGCTGATGACGCCTGACGATATTCTTTTCGTGGTTGAGTACAGAAGGATCCTGGAAGTGGGGATCATTGATTTATATACCAGGAATCCTACCAGCCGTGATATTGCATTTTTAACCAAGACCCTGGATAAGATGAAGCAGTACTATAGGACCAATCTTAAAAAGTATACCAAGTATGACCTGGAGTTCCATATGAAGCTATATGAGATGACAGGCAATCCCTTCATAATCAAGATCAGCAACCTGGTTTATGATATACTCAGCGCGGCCATGAAGGAGGCTGTGACCGAGCGCGGGGCTGAGGAGGGGATTGAGTTCCATTCCGCCATGCTGGAATATATCAGGAATGGTGATATTGATAACCTTAAGAAGCTGACCAATGAACTTTTTGACCAGATAGAGCTTGAGGTCAGGGAGTCAATGGAGGAGGAGAAGGCCGCAAAGGATTGAGGAGAAAATAAAAAATACATTCGGAACGCATCCCAATGTATTTTTTATATAATATAACTTGTATTACATCTTATATGTTACATGCTATAAGTTTGGGAACAAGGGGACGTAAGATAAAGATGTAATACCCGTAAACAATATTAAATTTTAGGAGGGTGTAACATGAGCAACAAGAAGCAGAAATTAACGTTTGTACAAGGATTAAAGGCACAGTTTTCAACAAAATCCCTGGTTCTTATACCGATTGCGGTAGGAATCAACCTGATTGGCGGCACGCTGGCATCCACGCTTAAGCTTCCATTGTTCCTGGATATGATAGGAACCATACTTTCCGCGGCCCTGGCCGGACCATGGGTGGCTGCCCTGGTAGGCTTTCTGACCAACATATTCCTGGCGCTGGTATCCAATCCTATTTACGTGCCATATTCCCTTGTAAGTATTGCGGCCGGCCTTATCACCGGTTATATGATTAAAGCCGGATTGTTCAAGAAGACCTGGGGCGTCATCCTTACATGGCTGGTTGTGACATTTTCATCCGTTGTGATTTCTTCCTGCATTACCATTTTTGTTTTTGGCGGGGCAACCGGGGCAACGGGTACATCGGTACTGACCGCGGGCCTGATTGCAGCAACAAAGGATATTGTTAAGTCCGTTTTCGCATCTTCCATGATTGAGAACCTGGCTGACCGCGCCATTGCATTTGCCATTGCATATGTGCTGCTGAAGAGGATTCCCAAGAGATTCCTGAGCCAGTATGCGGTGGATTCCGTGGATGAGGACGAGGATGACGATTGATGGAGGGATAAGGAAAGATGGCAAAGACATCCAACTATATACCGATGGATTCACCCATTGACAGGATGAATCCCATGGTTAAGATATATGCGATATTCTGCCTGGGACTCAGCGCGCTTATCTATCCCGGATTCATCCTGGGATATGCAATTGTAGCCGTGCTGTTTGTGGCAGCGGCCATAGCCGGACTGTTAAAGAAGTTCTCTAAATTCATTTTCATGTTTTTTGTACCTATTTTTGTCATGCTGATGTTCATCCAGGGTCTGTACAGTCCTAAGAATGTTACGGTCCTTGCTGATTTTGGGTTTGCCCAGCTGGGGCTGGAGGGCACCGTATATGCGCTTAAGATTGTGGGAACCCTCCTTACCTTCCTTGGAAGCTTTTACCTGATGTCCACAACCACATACACGGGTAAGCTGGTTGCCGCCCTTACAGCATCAGGCATGAATCCCAAGGTGGGATATCTGATCCTGGCAAGCCTGAACGTGGTTCCGCAGATGCAGCGCAGGATGAGCGTGATACAGGAAGCCCAGAATGCCAGGGGCGTGGAGACAAAGGGGACCATGATGTCCAGGCTGAAGGCGTATATACCCCTGTTAGGTCCGGTGGTCATGTCCTCCCTGACAGATGCCCAGGAGCGTGGGATGACGTTGGAAACCAGGGGGTTCGGGATTAAAGGGGTGAAGTCCACCACCTACGTGGAGGTGACGGTTTCTACATCTGATAAGGTGTGTAAAGCATGTTTAATCCTGTTTTTTGTGGCAGTCCTCGTGGTCAGTATTCTGATGAGGCTCCATGTGATTTGAGGCGAATATTAGGAGGACGCTATGGAACAAGTTGTTTTAGAGGTAAAGGACCTGAAGTTCAAGTACAGGGATGCTAAGAAGCGGGTCCTGAACGGACTGAATTTTCAAGTGAAGAAGGGGGAGTTCCTGTGCATCATCGGGCAGAATGGTTCGGGCAAATCCACCTTATGCAATGCCCTGGTGGGATTGATACCCTATTATTTTTCAGGAAAGCTTAAGGGACAGGTCCTGGTGGACGGGATTGATACCCAGGAAAGCTCCATTGCAGAACTTTCCTCAAAGATTGGCCTGGTTTTCCAGAATCCATTTAACCAGCTGTCCTATACGGCCGGAAGCGTGGCAGAGGAACTGGCATACGGTCTTGGCAATAAAGGCGTACCCAGGGAGGAAATGGTCAAGAAGGTGGAGTATGTGGCAAAACTCATGCGGATTGACCACATCATACATAAGAATCCTTTGGAACTGTCCGGCGGACAGGTGCAGAGGGTTGCCTTTGGATCCACCTTTATCATGGAACCAAGCATCCTGGTGCTGGATGAATGCACCACCCAGCTGGATCCTCTGGGAAGTGAGGAGATATTTGATATTGTGAAAGAACTGAATAAGAATGGTGTTACAGTCATCATGGTGGATCATGACATGGAGCGGGTGGCAAGGTGCGCGGACCGTATCCTGGTGCTGGATGCAGGGGAACAGGTTGCCCTTGATACGCCTCAGAATATATTCGGAAGCCCGGAAATCATGTCCCATCATATAGGCGCCCCGGATTATGTGGCCATTACCAGGGAACTTAAGGAGCGGGGGCTTTATGACGGCCCGGTCAAGGTGATTGAGGAAGATACCATTGAACTTGTAAGGGAGGTGCTGGCCGGATGAAACTGGAATTAAAGGGTATGAAGCATGTCTATCCCACAGGAGACGAGGCGTTAAAGGGAATTGACCTTGTCATTGAGGGAAATGAGCCAGTGGCCATCATCGGACAGAACGGAGCGGGAAAGACAACGTTAGTCAAACATTTTAACGGCATCCTGCGCCCAACATCCGGCCAGGTACTGGTAAACGGCGAGGATATAAACAGCAAATCCACGGCCCAGTGGTCAAAGACAGTGGGCTATGTGTTCCAGAACCCGGATGACCAGCTGTTCCTGGACAGTGTGAGGAAAGAGCTGGAGTTTGGACCAAGGCAGATTGGGATGGATGAGAAGAAAATCCAGGAGCTGCTGGAATGGACAGCCAGGCTGTGCGGGCTGGAGGATAAGCTGGATGAGCACCCCTTTGACCTGACAAGCACGGAAAAGAAGTTCTGTACAGTGGCATCCATCATCATGATGGACCCCGAAGCGCTGGTATTTGACGAACCCACCTGCGGACAGGATGTGGAGGGCAATAAACGGCTCCGGGACATTGTTACCGCACTTAAGGAACGGGGTAAGCTGTGTATCACCATTTCCCATGATATGAAATTCGTGGTTGAGAACTTTGAACGGGTGGTTGTCATGTGCAAGGGCCGGGTCCTGGTGGACGGGCCTGCGGCAGAGGTATTTGCACAGACAGAGCTGCTAAAGCAGAGTTTTGTCTCGCCGCCCCCCATTGCCCGTGTGGCCCAGGGAGCTGGGCTTGATACCGTGTTTACTGTGGACGCATTCATGAAGTGCTTTGACCGGGCGGTGAAGAGGGCGTAGAGGTATAGAGGTGTAAAGGCATAGAGGTGTAGAAGCATAAAGGCGTAGAAGTATAAAGGCGTAGAAGCATAAAGGCGTAGAAGTATTAAGGTGTAGAAGTATAAAGGCATGGAAGTATTAAGGCATAAGACTGAGATTATGGAGGATAATGAAAATGGCAGATGTAAAGATTCAGATTTATGGAATCCGCACGGTTGAGGATGCAAGGATGGTAATCGATATGGGAGGCCATCATATCGGCGTTTCCTATGGCAGGATTAAACGGACCCCGGGCCAGCTGACACTGGAAAAGGCAAAGGAAATCTTCCAGGGGGTACAGCCGGAGGCGGTTAAGATCGGATTGACCATTGCCGAGGATATAGATGAGATAACAGAGAACCTGAAGGAAGTCCTTCCGGATGTCCTTCATCTGTCGGGCAACATTGAAGGCATCAGCCCGGATGAGGTGATGGAGCTGAAGAGACGTTTCCCTGGCCTTAAGATCATGCAGGCCATACCGGTCCTTCAGAATGTACCCATTGAGGAGCAGAAAGCCCTGGAATACATAAAGCAGTACGAGGCGGTTTCCGATTTCTTCCTGATTGATACCAAGGCAGATACTGCCAACGATATAGGGGCAACCGGGCTGACCCATGACAGAAGCATTGACAGGGCCATCATTGAGAGCACATCCGTGCCCTGTATCATTGCAGGCGGACTGGACGCGTCCAATGTGGCGGAGGCCATCCATGAAACCCATCCTTACGGGGTGGACTCCTTCAGCCTTACTAATTTCGACCAGGTGGAGGAAGGAAAGGGGTGCAAGGACCCTGAAAAAGTAAAAGCATTTATCGAGGCATCCCTGAATGCCTAAGGTTCTGGTGGCAGGGGACGCCAATGTGGACCTGATTGTCCCCTTTCCGCGTTTTTTAAATGACCAGAGGACATTGGTGGAATATCCAAATCCCTGTCTGGTGGGAGGGGGAACCTGTGCCAATACGGCTGTGGCTTTGAGCCGTCTGGGGGTCGAGACAGGCTTTGCAGGAACCATTGGACGCGACCAGTACGGCGCGTATATAAAGAAGGACTTTGAAAAGGAGGGCGTTGACACAACCTGCCTGATTGAAGATGCTGCGAAGAATACAGTGTGTGTGTTCGCATTTATAGATGAACAGGGGGAGCGTTACCTGTGGGGATGGCCCAGGGTGGACCAGGCATTTAAGGAGATAGACCTTAAGCGCATGGGTGCGGACTGGATAAAGGACACGGTCTGGCTCCATTCTTCAGGAATGGCTATTGTGGATGATACTTCGGCAAGGTCGTCCATCATCCGCATGTTCCGCGCTGCTTATGAAAATGGGATTCCCACATCCTTTGACCTGAACCTGCGGGTGGACAACGGGGTACTGGATGCTTCTTACAGGGAAGCTGTCATGGAAATCATACAGTATTCCAACTATGTCCTTGGATCCGGCGCAGAGGAATTTTATTACCTGAATCCCCGGGAGGACTGGGAGGACAGCGTCCGGGGACTGGTGCGGGACGGCCATGTGATGATTGCGCGCATGGGGAAAAACGGCTCAAAGGCATTTTCCATGGACGAAGAAGTGGAGCGCCCGGCCTTCCATGTTACGGTGGAGGACACCGTGGGGGCCGGAGACGTGTATAATGCCGGTTTCATAGCAAAAAGGCTGGAGGGAGGGACCCTGTCCCAATGCCTGGAATATGGCAATGCGGTATCTGGTTATACCGTGGAGCGAAAGGGAGCCAGGTCCTGTCCGTACAGGGATGATGTGGAACTATTTTTGAAAAATACAGGGAGGAATCATGAGCGATAAAAGAAAAGTAATACTGGACTGCGACCCGGGACATGACGATGCGTTTGCCATCATGCTGGCTGCGGCCCACCTGGATTTACTGGGAATCACCACAATCGGCGGCAACTGCAGCCTTATAAATGTCACAAAGAACGCGCTGAAGGTCCTGGAGGTAATCGGACGGCAGGACATAAAAGTATATCCGGGGCACAGCTGCCCCCTGGTAGCGCCCCTGGTGACAGCGCCCCAGTTCCATGGGCCGTCAGGAATGGACGGTCCGGTGCTTCCTGAGCCATCCATAAAAGCCCAGGATAAACATGGGGTGGACTTTATAATCGATACGGTGATGAATACGGACGATGTGACCCTGATTGCAACCGGGCCACTGACCAATATCGCGGCGGCCATTAACAGGGAACCCAGGATAGTGGAACGCGTAAAGGAACTGAGTATCATGGGCGGGTCTGTTACATACGGAAACTGGACCCCGGCAGCGGAGTTCAATATATTCGTGGACCCGGAAGCAGCATACCGTGTGTTCAATTCGGGCATGCATGTGAAGATGTGCGGGGTGAACCTGACCCGCCAATGCTTCCTGGTACAAAAGCATGTGGATGAGTTCTACCGGATTGGGACGCGCAGCGCGGTGTTCGCGGCCCAGCTGGTGGAGTATTTTATGGATGCAACGGAGAAGAACGCAAGCCTTGCAGGCGCCAACATCCATGATGCGTGCGCTGTGGCATGGCTGATTGATGAGAAGCTGATTCAGGCGGTTCCCATGCATATTACCGTGGAGCTGAAGGGAGAGTTTACAAGAGGAATGACTGTATGCGATTACAGGCATCTGCGGGGACCGGAACCGGATATTGACCTGCACAGGAAACCTACCATGGATTTCAGGGGGGAAAAACCCAACGCGGAGGCTGCCCTGGAACTGGATTTTGAAGGTTTTACAGAATTGCTGGACAAAACCCTGGCCTGTTATCCGTAAAAAGGCATGATTGATTTTATAAAAGGATGACGAGGTGTGGGGATGGAGTCTAATAAATATACATTGCTTGGGATCATTACCATTATCATATGGGGAACAAGCGCAGCATTTACAAAAAACCTCAGCACGGGGCTTGGGCCGTATACGGCGGCAGCGGTGGTGAACCTGATAGGGGGCGTGGTCGTGATTGCCCACCAGTTGGCGGCGAACCACGGCGTAAGCCAGTATAGGGGCGCTCCTGCCAGGTACTGGATTATCTGCGGCAGCCTGTTCATCCTCTATACCGCCACGTCTTATATCTCAATGGAAATGGTGAGCACAGAGGCAGAAATCATGACCATGGTCCTGATCCGTTTCCTATGGCCGCTGTTCACACTCATCCTTACCATCCCCATCTTAAAAAAGAAAGCCAGCCCATGGCTGGCAGCCAGTGTGGCTGTCAGCCTGTGCGGCATCATCATTGCCAAAATGGGAGGAAGCATCCATAACGTACAGGCATTTTTCAGGGATATACTGAGCGGGAACTGGATGGCATATATGATGGGGTTCATCGTCTCCCTGTCCTGGGCCTTTTATACCAACCTGACAAAGAAGTATCTTGGGCAGAAATCCGTGGACGGAGTAGGTATCTACATGATAGTATCATCCATTATCCTGGGCGGCATTTCCATGTTCCTTCCTGAACCCAGGAGCTTTACGCCAAGACTGGTAGGGGAAATGCTGTATCAGGCCATTGCCGTGTCATGCATTGCCAATGTGCTTTGGACCATTTCCATAAAAAAAGGAAACATGCTGGTGGTGGTCCTGGCTTCCAACTTCCTGCCAATCATATCCACGGTCATCACGGCCTTTATGCTGGGACTTAACATTACGCTTCCGGTGATTGCGGGCGCATTGCTGGTGGTGATTGGGACCATTTGGAGTAAATGGTGTTTTGCCAGGAAGGAGAGGATAGGATGATGGGAAGGGCGGATGCGGTAATCTTTGATTTTGACGGGGTCATAGCGGATACAAGGGCGGATGTGTGGGATTCCGTGGAATATGCGGCCAATGCAGTGGGAGGCGTCATGGACAGGGGATTCATGGAGGACACATCCCATGTAGCCCTGCCTGAGGAGGAACTGTTCCGGCATATCAGACCCCTGCCGCCAGGGAATCTGTTTGATGTGTTCTGTTCCAATATAAAGACCCATTACAGGACCATGAATCCGTTTCATAAGACAAGGATGTATCCCGGGCTGGAAGAGATATTCAGATATCTGGCGAAGCAGGGGATAGCATGGGCTGTGGTCAGTTCCAAGCCGGAACCTGCATTAAAGCGGCTGATTGAGGTAAAAGGCTGGGAGGAATTGATGCCTGTCTGTTATTCCCTGGACTCTGTTCCGGGTGCGGATACGAAACAGGCTGTCTACGGCTATCTTATGGAGCATGAACTGAAACACAGACACCCTGTCTGTATCGGGGATACCTGGAGCGATATCGCGGCGGCCAGGATATGCGGGTTTCCTGCGGTTGCGGTTTTGTACGGAGATGGGGACAGGACAGCCCTGCTCCGGGAGAAGCCGGATCATACGGCTGGGGATGGATGGGAGCTGTTTGGGGTTATTAAGGAATTGACAATGGGTGAGTGAATAAGGATGGAAGGCAGGATCCGGTAAGTTTAACGTTTAAGGTAAAAGGGGGTAGCTATATGGGGAATCTTATTTGTAATATCCGAGATATTCGTAATTTCCGTAATTTGAGTAGTATCCGTAATATCCGTAAAACCTGTCTTGCACTGTGGGCGGTTATGCTGTTGCTTCCATGCATGACGGTTTATGCAGCGGATAAAACCTTTGAGGACATCGGGGTACAGCCGGACAGTATTACAGTTATCTACACCAACGATATCCATGGGGGTATCAGCAATGAAGAGCCGTATTCGGGGTCGTCAAAAAGCCTTGGCCTTCATGGGGTGGCCGCGCTGAGGCAGGAGGCGGCAGACAGGACAGCGGGGGTAACGCTGGTTGACCTGGGGGATGCAATCCAGGGAAGCATTGTGTGTTCCCAGTCAAAGGGCGAAGATATGATTCGTCTGATGAACCAGGCCGGGTATGATTTTCAAATTCCAGGAAACCATGAATTTGACTTTGGGACCAACCGTTTTCTGGAACTGATGGGAAAGGCAGATGCAAGGTATCTGGCAGTTAACTTTGAGGATCTGAGAACCCATAGCCAGATAATGGCCCCGTATGCCATGGTTTCCTATGATGTGGATGGCCGTCCGTTTAAGGTTGCATATATCGGTATTGTGACACCGGAAAACATATCCAAGGGTGTCATCTCTAATTTCCAGGACGACAGCGGGAATTATATCTACAGTTTTTATGGGGAGGATCTGAACCGGTTCTATCAGGCCATCCAGGGCAGTATTGACAGCGCGCGCCGGGAGGGTGCGGATTATGTGGTTGCCCTGGGTCACCTGGGGGACGAGGGAATCACACCGGGATGGTCCTCCGTGGATGTAATCCAGAATACACGGGGAATCGGCGCCTTCCTGGATGGGCATGCACACAGCGTGTTGGAACAGAGGATATGCAGGGACCTGGATGGGAAGGATGTCCTTTTATCCTCAACAGGCACGAAGCTGGAGAATATAGGCGTTTTAACCATACAGGGCAAGGCGGATGGGACGGTTGCAGCCTCCACCCATCTGGTGAACCGCATGACAGACAGGGAAATGCAGCTGGAGGCATATAAGGAGACAAAGCAGCTGACGGATTCCATCCAGCAGCAATATGGACATTTAATCGTGAAGGAGGGGACCAGTCCGTACAGCCTGTATATCTATGCCCCGGACTCAGGGAAACGGCTGATACGGAACCAGGAAACGAATCTGGGGGATTTCATCACAGATGCATTCCGTTACGGATTAAATGCAGACGTGGCTTTTTCAGCCGGAGGCAACATCCGGGCGGATTTGGAAAGCGGGGATATTACATACCTGGATATCATGAATGTATTGCCATGGGACAGCATCATTGTAAAGCTTGAGGTTACAGGACAGCAGCTGCTGGACTGCCTGGAAATGGGGTCCAGGCTCTGGCCGGAACAATGCGGCGGGTTTATGCAGACATCAGGGCTGACCTATGAAATCCTTACGGACCGGGAATCCTCCGTGGTCACCACAGAGGACGGACTGTTTAAGCGCGTGGACGGGGAGTACCGCGTCAGGAATGTGCAGGTGGGAAATGAAGCGCTGGATCTGAACAGGACCTATACCCTGGCAATTGATAAGTATTATTATCAGTCTGACGGGGATGGCATGACGATGTTCAAAGAATGCAATGCGCTGGTTAAGCCGGAAGACAGGGTACTGGACCATGACCTTATAATAAAATATCTTTCCTATCTGGGAGGGACGGTCCCTGCGGAATACAAAGATGTAAACGGGCAGGGAAGAATCAGGCTGGTTAAGGAGGGGACCGTGTCCACAGAGGGCGGTGCAAAAGAAAGCATGCTGCCCTATATGGTCCGCGCCGCGGCATGTGCACAGTTATATGCGTCTTTGATCAGCAATACCAATTAAAGTATGTTTGGACATTTGTCCCATATTGATAAAGCAGAAAGGAATGCAGGCTAATTATGATGAGGGATTTTGAGTTATGGCTGAATACAAGGTTTTTATTTGGAAGAGGCGTGCATAAGAAGGCTGGGAATGTGTTAAAGCAGATGGGGGTATCCCGTGTACTGATCCATCATGACGGCGGGGCCTATCTGTATGACACCGGGCTTCTGGAATCGGTCAGGGATGATTTGGAAAGCAATGGGATGGCTGTATGGGAACTTCCGGGCGTGAAACCCAATCCGCGGCTGGACCTGGTTTATGAGGGCATCCGCTGTGTAAAGGAGAACCAGATTGATTTCATACTTGCCATTGGAGGCGGAAGTGTGATTGACTCGTCAAAGGCCATAGGGGCTGGCGCCCTTTATGACGGGGATGTGTGGGATTTCTTCACAAAAGGAATCCGCGTCAGCCGTTCCGTTCCGGTGGGCGTGATCCTTACATGCCCGGCAACGGGCAGCGAGTCAGGAGATGTGAGTGTGATTAACAACACCCGGACCGGACAGAAGCTTCTGACCAGTTCCCAGGCATTAAGACCTGTGCTGGCCTTCATGAATCCGGAACTTACCGTGTCCCTTCCTGCCTTTGTGACCGCATGTTCGGTGGCGGATATGTTTTCACATGTGTGCGAGCGGTATTTTACACCGGATGATGAGATTGGGGTAATTGACCGCATGGCGGAGGGAATCCTTAAAACCCTGGTGGAAATAGGTCCGGCCCTTATAAAGGACCCGCATAATTACGGAAACAGGGCGCAGGTCATGTGGATTGCTTCCATTGCCCACAATGAAACCGTGGGAATCGGCAGGATTCAGGACTGGGCCACCCATGAAATCGGCAATGAGTTAAGCGCGCTTTATGATACGCCCCATGGCGTGACTCTGAGCGCGGTCATGGGTTCCTGGATGAGGTATGTATACAAAAACCATATGAATCGGTTTGCCAGATATGCATATGAAGTATTTGGAGTATCAAGGGAAATGGAACCGGAGCAGGCAGCCCTTACGGGGATTGCCGCCACCGAGGATTTCTTCCGCTCCTTGGGGCTTCCTGTCAGCATAAAGGAAGCAGGTATCAATGACTGTGATTTTGAGACAATGCTGGACCACATTAACTTCCGCAATGGGAACCAGACCATTGGAGGAATCACTGCGCTGGACCGTGAAGATGTGAGGAATATATTAATTATGTCAGCAGGCTGAACACATAGCCGGCCCGGGAAGATTTCCCGGGCCGTTTTTTAAATGAAAGATAAAAAAAGAGGGAGTATGCCCGTTAACATCTGTAAGTACATGAAAATATGGCAGGAAAATATTTCCTGTTACCAGTGGCATGTACCAAAGGTTTATGTTATAGTAAAATTAACTGTTAAAGGTTCAAGTATGAGAGGAGGAAACCCATGAAAGAAAGAATGAAACAAAGGCTGCTGTCACTTCTGCTTGCCATGGCAATGGTATGTTCGCTGACCGCAGGTATGCCGGTCACTGCCTTTGGCGCGGACCAGGACATTGTGGTGCTTTATACCAATGATGTCCACTGCGGGGTGGATGACAACATCGGCTATGCCGGACTTGCCCTGTACAAGAAGCAGATGCAGCAGCAGACACCGTATGTCACCCTTGTGGATGCCGGGGATGCCATACAGGGCGCGCCCATCGGTACGCTGTCAGAGGGCGGGTATCTGATTGATATCATGAACTACGTGGGATACGATGTGGCTGTTCCGGGCAATCATGAATTTGACTATGGAATGGCCCGGTTCTTAGACCTGGCAGGCAGGCTTAACTGTGGCTACTATGCATGTAACTTCATGGACAAGGTAACAGGCACAACCGTATTTGCACCCTATAAGATGATGACATACGGCGATACGAAGATTGCCTATGTAGGTGTTTCCACTCCGGAGAGCTTTACCAAGTCCACACCTGCGTATTTCCAGGACAGTGCGGGTAATTATATCTATTCCTTCTGCGAAGATGAGAGCGGACAGGGGCTTTACAACCAGATTCAGGCAAGCGTGGATGCGGCCAGGAATGAGGGGGCCGGGTATGTGATACTGGTGGGTCATCTGGGGGAGACAGGCGTTACGGACAGATGGAGTTCCGTCAATATCATTAAGAACACAACCGGGATTGATGTGTGCATTGACGGCCACTCCCATGAGACAACCCCATCCATGACAGTTAAGAGCAGGGACGGAAGGGATGTAATCATTACCCAGACAGGTACAAAGCTAAATAATATCGGCAAGCTGACCATCAGGACCGATGGGACCATCGTATCAGAGCTGGTATCAGAGGTTCCGGCCATGGGCACCGCAAGGGAATATGTGGTACAGAAAAATGACAGCCTCAGCCGGATTGCCAAGCGGGAGCTGGGCTCTTATGATAGATGGATTGATATCTACAACAATAACCTGGATAAGATAAGGGATGCCAATGTGCTTAAGCCAGGCATGCGTCTTCTGATTCCGGGAAGCAGTCTGATAAATGAGGACGGCAGGGCAATGGACTACAATACGGACCGGTTCATCAAGGGAATCCAGGACCAGTACAACGAGACACTTAAGGTGGTTCTCGGCACTACCCCGTATCTCTTGACAGTGAATGATCCGGCTGACGGAAAGCGCAGGATTAGAAGCGGGGAGACAAACCTGGGGGATTTGACAGCGGATGCTTACCGGGTACAGCTTGGGGCTGACATCGGCCTGAGTAACGGAGGCGGTATCAGGACCGACATAAAGCCTGGCAATATCACCTATAACGATACCCTGGCAGTATTCCCGTTCGGCAACATGGGCTGTGTCATTGAGGCAACAGGCCAGAAGATAAAGGATGCGCTGGAGATGGCCTCCAGGGATTATCCGGAGGAGTGCGGCGGATTCCTTCAGGTGTCCGGGCTTACCTATACCATTGATACTTCGGTTAAATCCAGTGTAAGGCTGGATGACAAGGGGAATTTCATAAGTGTGGACGGACCTTACAGGGTAAAGGATATCATGGTAAACGGCGGACCCATTGATTTGAACCGGACCTATACGGTTGCTTCCCACAACTATATGTTAAAGTCTGGCGGCGACGGCATGACCATGTTCAGCGGATGCAATGTGATTAAGGATGATGTAATGGTGGACGTGGATGTCCTTTCCTCCTACATAAGGAGCCTGGGCGGTGCAGTGACCGCGGATTATGCGGATCCGCTGGGGCAGGGGAGGATTCAGATTCAGTAGTATGGGGACTATTGACGGGTCAGGCGTTTGTCAACGGCAATTCCCATACATACGACAGCAATTCCGGCAAGCTTGCCCGGGGGCAGGCTGCCTATCAGGAACAGGTCGGTAAGGATTCCTGTTCCTATCTGTCCGATGATGATAAGGATGGTTGCCTTAAATATCTTCAGCTTATCATATACAACCGTGTTGAGTACACAGGCAAGCGCGCCCAGGGGTCCGGTCAGGTATCCGGCCGGATTGGACATGGTAAATGCAGCCAAATCCAGACGGAAGCCGGATATGGCAAGGTAAAGGATGAAGGAAGCGGCTCCGCCCACAGCAACATTGGCAAGAGAGCCATTCAGAAGGCCTGCATACTGGCAGGCCAGAAAACTGAGCATGCGTGTGATTACGGTAAAGCATCCCAGGATAACGGCCAGCAGAAGTAATACGGTCAGGGCCAGATAGCTGCCTGTCAGCCGTATATCTGCCAGCCCCGCGCTGTTGATGATGAATATGCCTGCAATGATAAGTGCAAACCCCAAAAGCCGAAGACGGTTAAATGGCACCTTTTTTGCGCCAAGCCATCCGTAATGGTCAGTGACCGCAGACATGATAAGCTGGCCTGCGACTGAAAGGCAGACCGTGACCGCAGTACCCAGTATGTTGACGCATAATCCGGTAAATCCGATGACAAAGACACCGGTGATGCCGCCTAAGGTGGCATAGGGCGGGATTCCCCTAAAGGAGGGGAATCTGCCTTTTGCCATAAGCTGATACAGAAAGATGGTAAGGGCATTAAGTGACTGGCTTATGAAGCCCACGCCGATGATTCCCAAGGCAGGGAATAACAGGCCGTTGCAGCTGCTTTGGGAAGCGATGAAGGCACCTGACAGGATAGCGGTTAAAGTATATAGCACGTTTATTCCTCAATTCGTTAGATTATAATTTTACCATAGGAATGGAGCATAAACTCATCTGAGTCATGCTCCATTTGTCTTATATGTCTTTGGAGGGTTACTGGGCTTCGTAACTTACTTCCATATCTACTTTTCCGCTCTTCTCACGGAAATATCCAAACAGGAGGGCAGCCACGCATACACAGAGATTCACAGCCATCTTGGGCCATGTCATGGTACGAAGGCTCATGTATGCCCCGAAGATACTTGCCAGGGTACCCGCAATGGTCCAGAACCAAAGCACACTGGTGGAAGTGTGCCAGCGTGAACGGTTCCACTCCGTGGGAATGACCTGAGGAAGGCGGAACACGAAAATTGCCAGCAGTACGTCCATGATATTGGATGCAAAGACAGCGGTACCTGAGATGGTGTTCATGTTAAAACCGAAAATCAATGGCAGCAGTCCAACCAGGTAGAAGAACAGGATAAGGTTGTGGGGTGTCTTGAAACGGGAGTTGATTGCGCCGAATTTTTTCGGCAGCCATCCGTCCACACAGCCCTGAAGCAATGGCTTTGTGCACCAGCCCATCTGGGCGTTTAAGGTGGTCATAAGGGCAAACATGGCGCCGCCAATCAGGAAGAACACATAGAGAGGCCCTGGAAGTATCTCGGCAGCTACCAATGAAAGGGGCTGTCCCTGTACTACATCAATGGGAAGCACACCGGTGGCAACCACTGCCATGAATGCATAGAAGATAGCCACAACAACAGTTGAGAGTATGATTACAAATGGCATGTCCTTAGTGGGATCCTTTGCCTCGGCAGAGAAATTGATGATATTCTGTGCGCCGCCGCAGGCAAAGGTCAGGATGGCTGCCGCGCTGCAGAAGCCTAAGGGGCCGTCCGTGAGAAATCCCTGTGGCTGTACATAGGCCGTAAAGTCAACGCGGAATATACCAAATGCAGTAAATACGGCCAGGGCAATCATGAGGCATACAACAAGTACCTGCTGGACAATGGATGCGTTTTTAACACCGATTATGTTGACCATCATCACAAGGGTAAGGATGATGACTGCTACCACGCGGACATTGATTCCCTGCACGGCCTGGCCAAAATATTCACCGATGGACAGTGCATACATGGAGAGGGATATATTACTTAAGATGTGTATGATGAGGTAAGCCCCGGCCAGCATCTTGGTGGAGAGAAGGGCAATGTATGTGTAGCTGCCGCCTCTCATGCGGACGGTTCCCAGGACAAATAATCTGGGGGCCAGTTTCAGCAGTGTGATGATGGCGGCAATTGCAAATGCAATACTTGCAGAACGTCCTGTCAGTCCGATGGCCTGCGGAAGAAGAGAGAAGATACCTGCGCCTATGATCTGTCCGACAGCAATGGCAAAGAAATCCTTCTTTCCCAGAACGCGGTCAAGATCTTTGGTACTTGTTAATGTTTTTGATTCACTCATAATGACCCTCCTATGTATTATTGTTATGACTGGGAAGCTTTTACCAGCCCATCAATTGCTTTTTCCACCCACTCAGGCGAGGTGGCCAGGTTCAGGCGGATGAAACCGTTCCCTCCGGCTCCGAACCACTGGCCATAATCCACTGCCAGACGTGCCTTTTCCTGGACAAAGTCTTTCATACCGCTTTCTTCTGCTTTTCCCAGATACCCGCTTAAATCAAGCCATGCAAGATAGGTGCCTTCCAAAGGGGAGAGGATGGCTTTTGGCAGTTCCGCCTGAATGCGGTTTAATGCGTATTCATAGTTGTCCCGGATGATGGATATTACAGTATCCAGCCATTCACGTCCATATGTATAGGCTGCTTCAATTGCATAGTACCCCAGCATATTGCCGGTATCCTCATGCAGGCTTACAGCCAGTCTGTCGAATTGGTTCCTAAGGTCCTCCCCTGGTATGATGACAAATGAATTCTTCATTCCGGCCAGGTTAAATGTTTTGGATGCAGCGGTCAGTGTAATGATGATATCTGAATACTTACCTCCATCAATGGAAGCAGTGGGGATATGAGGATGTTTTCCAATGATTAAATCGTGGTGTATCTCATCGCTGATAACAGTCACATGATGTTTTTTGCATATCTCAAGAAGTCTTCGCAGTTCATCCTCAGTCCAGACACGGCCCACCGGGTTGTGGGGGCTGCACAGGATAAAGACTTTCACATCGTTGTCAACAACCTTCTTCTCAAAGTCCTCAAAATCTATTGTATAGATTCCACCTGTGTTAACCAGTTCACTGTAAATAAGCCTGCGGTCAATATCCTCAATTGCATGATGGAAGGGATAGTATACGGGCATATTGATGATGGCCGCGTCGCCTGGCTTTGTAAGCATATGCATGCACCAGAAGATACCAGTGACAACACCAGGTGCAAAACGGATCCAGTCGCGCTGAATCTCCCATCCATGCTGCTCTTTTTCCCACTGAATGAAAGACTGGTAGTAACTGTCTGGTGTAAGGGAGTATCCATAGATGCCGAAATCAACTTTTTTGCGTAAGGCTTCAGTTACTTCCCTGGGTGCTTTGAAATCCATGTCGGCGACCCACATGGATATCAGGTCGGGATCCCCATACTTGGTTGGAAGGATATCCCATTTGGAACAGTTCGTGCCGTGCCTGTCCGGGCAGTTTTCCCTAATAAATTCTTCTTTGTTCATGTTTATTCCTCCTATATAGTTTAAACATTAAACTATTTATCTTATGGGTGGATTATATAACTATTTAGATAAAAGTTCAATATATAATATTAAAAAATAATAAATTTGTGTATTTAGTATAAAATATTAATATTATTTTGTATAGAATTATAGTTTAAATAATTAACTATATAGGAGAAATAATGTCATAGACAAAAGACTTATCTTTTAGTTATAATAATACTAATGACAGAAAGGTTTAGGTAATGTAATGAAGAATGACAATCAATCCGGCAATATTAATCCAGCATTGTCGGAAGAACTTTTTCATAAAATGACAGAGCATACCAATCAGGTATACAAGTTTGTCAAGATATATAATGACTATGCCAATGCGCCCAGGGATTACGGTACAGGCGAAAAGGTCAATATGCTGAGCGTACATATCATGTCGGACATAGAGGAGCATCCTGGAATCACGGTTACGGAACTGGCAGAAGAGTGGGTCAGGACCAAGGGATCCATATCCCAGGTGATTAAGAACCTGGACGAGAATGGTTATATCATTAAGAAAAAAGAAGGCAATAATAATAAGAATGTCCATCTGTATCCTACCAGCAAAGGGGTAGAACTCAGCCTGGCCCATAAGATGTATGATGCCAGGAACTTAAAGAATACACTGGACTTCTTCACGCAGTATTGCACGGAGGAGGAACTGACAGCCTTTTATAAAGTCCTGGGCTATTATACCATGCTGTTGAAAGGGTGAATATGAATAGCCTGATTGGGTTATGCTTCCAATCAGGCTTAATATATAGCACAGCCTTTGTTGGGGGTCCAAGTCCCGGACAGTATCGTAAACCCTTCACGTTCCTCCGTATTCCCGGTAAAAATCCATGGTAAAATGCTTCCTTTGTATCCATATAACGGATGCTCATCTGAAGCAGTTGGATAATTCATGCTGAAACACAATCAAATCCCCGGTCTGCATGGCCTGATACATAGCCGTTAAATTTATTTCTTTGATTTTCTTCCGGAACCATGATATTTATATCTTTTTCCAGTTTAAATTACAAGGGAAGTATATGGAAGACGTGAATTTTTCAATCATAGGAAAACGGCCTTGACAAAAACTGGCAGCAGAAATATCATAAGAGTAGCAGAAAAAGGAAATTATGTGCAATGCGCCACATAAGAGGAATCACCGGAGAGCCGCTACTCTCCGGGGGTTCTTTTTCTTTTTGGGGTAGAATACCCAGGCTGACTGTTGATGTTTATTTTCTGTCCAGCCATTTACTGATGTAATAGCATACCACACCAGCCGCGACAGAGATGATGAAAGATAGTCCGCCTATAGTCTACAACTTCCCCGCACAATACTCCCGTATGATTTCCATATAATCCCGTGCATGCTGCGGCAGATACCGCCCCTTCGGATAGGCCGCAATGGTGGTTGTGACAATGGGGCTTTTTCCGATGGACAGGCAGAGGGAGGGATGGCTGCCATGGGACGCGGCCATGTGATAATAGCTTTCCGGTGCAAATGCAATCCCAAGCCCTTCCATGGCCAGTTTGATGGACATCCCGCTGTTGCGTGTGTGCAGGAGCACGGGCGGGTTCATATTGTAATCCTCAAACAGTTTAAGGGCAATGCCGCCCGTGTTCTGGTCCGGATAAAGGAGGATGAAGTTCTCCCTGGAAAACAGGCTTAAGTCAATCCAGGGATGCTTGAAGCCCGGTTTATCCACTGCTTTGGACGCAAGCGGATGTCCTGCAGATAAGATTAATACAATTTCTTCCCGTTGCATGACCTCATAGTCCAATAATTTGGGGAATACATGGACATTATAAAAGGTGAGGTCAATGGAATGGTCTTTTAAGCTTGTCTCGGCTATGAAGTTAACGGCTTCCATTACATTGATGGTCACATGGGGGTACCGGCTGTGGAATTCCATCAGGGTGGGCTGGATGATGGTGCTTCCCATCATGATGGGTATGGCGATATTGAGGCGGCCGTATTTCCTGTGGCTGATATCCTCGTACTCCCGGTCCCACTGCTCCCCGTAAGCAGCAATCTGCTCCGCGTAGTGGAGGTAGCGTTCCCCCATATAGGTTGGGGTGTAGCAGTTGTCCCTTCGGTAAAAGAGCGGCCCTCCCAGCTGGTTTTCCAGGTTCTTAAGATATTTGCTTAGGGATGGCTGGGAAATGAACAGGGATTCGGCGGCCTTGCCGATGCTCCCCTGTCTGGCAATGGCCAGGATGTAGCGTGCTTCTTTTAATTCCATAAAATTCCTCCTGACAGGTCATTTCTGTAAATATACGGAAATGATTTGTAAAAAAACAGGTGAATATAGCTTTACTGCATAAAGAATATAGAATTTATATATTTGACGTATATTATATTACTTTTTATAATAAACGTAAAGCCTAAAATAAGCAACCTTAATAAATCTTTTGATTCAGCATGGAGCGTGAAAATCATGAAAAAGAGCAGTGCATTAATCATGCTGGTACCCGGCCTTGTCATCCTGCTGGTGTGCCTTGCCATCCCACTACTGCGGGTACTGGCGCCAAGTATTTTCTCGGGAGATTATCCGTTCAGTTTCTACGCGGAGTTTTTCCGGGACGGGTATTATCTGAAAATATTCCTGCGCACGGTTAAGATTGCCGTGATTACCACTGCTTTCTGCATGGCGGGCGGAATCCCCACAGCGTACTTCATCAGCCGCTGTCCTAAGAAGTACAGGGGACTGCTGCTGGCGTTGTCCATCTTTCCCATGATGACCAACTCTGTAATCAGGAGTTTTGCGTGGATAAACATACTGGGAAGCAATGGAATTGTGAATAAGTTTCTTCTGGCAGCTGGTTTTGTGGATAAACCTGCCAAGCTTCTGTACACGGATTTCGCAATCATCATTGGCTCCATCTATCTGTTCCTGCCGCTGATGATTGTGACGGTTACAGGCGTCATGGAAAATATTGACGATGATATGATGGAAGCCGCGCAGAGCCTGGGCGCGGCCCGGATGGAAGCGTTCATGAAGGTGGTTTTCCCCATGAGCCTTCCGGGAATCATTGTGGGCGGCATCCTGGTATTCACAGGGACGCTGACAGCCTACACCACGCCCCAGCTTCTGGGAGGCAACAGCAACATGGTGATGGCTACCCTGATATACCAGAGGGCCATGTCCGTGGGAGACTGGACCGGGGCGTCCGTGATTGCATTCATAATGATCATACTGACACTGGGCGTCATCAAGGGCTTTAATGCCCTGGCGTCACGGCTGGACCGGAGGGGAGAGAACTATGCGTAAGAATAAACTGCTCACTGCATATGCAGTCCTGGTATTTGCATTCCTGGTGATTCCGCTTGTAATCATTACCATTACGGCTTTTGGCGGCGGCAGCGCCATTACCTTTCCCATTGAATCATTTTCCTTTAAATGGTTTGCCAATGTGTTCGCGCTGAAATCCTTCCGCCGTTCCTTCCTGACAAGCCTGGAGGTGGCGTTTTTGGCAACCCTCATTGCACTGCTGGTGGGAATCCCGGCAGCCTATGCGCTGGCCCGTTCCAATGTAAGGGGAAAACAGATGCTTAAGTCCATTTTCCTGTCCCCGACCATTGTGCCGGGAATCGTCATTGGTTTCATCCTGTACCAGTTTTTGATCCTTACACTGAGGATTCCGGTGTTTGTAAGCCTTCTGGCCGGACATTTCATGGTGACGCTTCCCTATGTCATCCGCGTGGTGGGGTCTTCCATGGAACAGTTTGACTTCTCCATTGAGGAGGCGGCCTGGAGCCTGGGATGCCCCAAGAAGGCGGCATTTTTCAAGGTAGTGCTTCCCAATGTGACTTCGGGAATCTCATCCGCCTTCATGCTTGCATTCATCAACTCCTTCAATAACATACCTGTATCCATGTTCCTGTCAGGGCCGGGGGTCAGCACCTTCCCTTCCACCCTCATGAACTATATCGAATATAATTATGACCCTACTGTTTCTGCCGTATCCGTGCTTCTCATGGCAGCAACCGTAATCATCATGGTAATTATTGACAGGACACTGGGCATTGCAGCCCTGGCTAAATAGGAGGATGACGAAAATGGCATTTATGACCCTTAATCAGATTGATGTCAGCTACGATAAAAAGAAGCAGATTTTAAAAGGCCTTGACCTTAAAGTGGAAAAGGGGGAGCTGGTATCCCTCCTGGGGCCAAGCGGCTGCGGCAAGTCCACGACCCTCAGGGTGGTGGCTGGATTCATTGACCCTCAGGGCGGGACCTTTACCCTGGACGGGGAAGATATGACCAGGGTGGCTGTGCACAAGAGGAATTTTGGCCTGGTATTCCAGAGCTATGCCCTGTTTCCCCATCTGAGCGTGTACGATAATGTGGCCTTCGGGCTGCGCACCAGGAAAATGGACAGGGAGACCATTGATAAAAAGGTAAAGGACATTCTGGAGGTCTGCGGGCTGACTGAGTTTGCACAGAGATTTCCAAAGCAGATGTCAGGCGGACAGAGGCAGAGGGTGGCCCTGGCCAGGGCGCTTGTGATTGAGCCGAAGCTCCTGCTGCTGGATGAGCCTTTAAGCAACCTGGATGCAAAGCTGAGGCTCAGCATGAGGGTGGAGATTAAACGCCTTCAGAAAAAGCTTGGTATCACAACCCTGTTCGTCACCCATGACCAGGAGGAATGTTTCTCCATATCCGATAAGGTGGCGGTCATGAACAACGGCGTCATAGAGCAGTTTGACACGCCTGAGAATATTTACAGAAGGCCTGCAACCGAGTTCGTGGCAAGGTTCATCGGGTTTGAGAATTTCCTTGAGATGGAACGGGACGGCGTACACATCTACCGGGTGCCGGACGGCAGCCAGTTCGAGGTGGACATGGACTGCGGGGAGGAAGCATTTGCAGGCACCATCCGGCCCGACGATATACGTCTGGCAGGGCAGGGACAGCAGGAAAATGTCCTCACAGGGACAGTGGGCGTGCGCACCTTCCTGGGGAAGAGTTACCAGTATGAGGTGAACACGGCAGCCGGGGTGCTGAAGGTCAATATGGATACTTCCAACCTGTTTAAGGAAGGTCAGGAAATCAGGCTGTATCTGCCAAAGGATAAGCTGGTGCTGGTACGCAGATAGGGAATGCCGTGGCGAACGGAATAAGGAAGAAAAGGAGATTATTATGAAAAAGACAATTGCAATGGTACTTTGTGCAGCAATGACACTGACTGCCTGCGGAGGCGGCGCAGCCACAGGGGATACGAAGGCGGCTTCGGACGGAAAGCAGAAGCTGGTACTTTCCACCTATGGACTGAGCGAGGATATTTCCGCGGAAGAGGTCTATGCTCCCTTTGAGCAGGAATTTAACTGTGAAATCGTGACAGAGACAGGCGGCACCAACGACCGTTATACCAAGCTGGCTGCTGACAGTGAATCCAGCATTGATGTGATTGAACTGTCACAGGCCATGACCGCAAAGGGAATTGAGGAAGGGCTGTTCGAGGATATTGATTTAAGTAAGATTGAGAACGCATCTGACATGATTGCAGCTGCGAAAACCATGGCGGATGCAGGCCAGGGCGTGGCATACACCATTAACAGCATCGGCATCATGTACAATCCTGAGGCGGTTGATTTTGAGATAAAGGGTTTTGATGACCTGTGGGATTCCAGACTGGAAGGCATGGTATCCATCCCGGAAATCACCACCACCTTTGGGCCGGCCATGGTATATATGGCAAGCGACCATGCAGGTGTGGATATTAAGAGCGACAACGCAGAGGCTGCGTTTAAGGCGTTGGAAGAGTTAAAGCCGAATCTGGTTAAGACATACGCCAAGTCCGCAGACCTGATTAACATGTTTACTTCCGGTGAAGTGGCGGTTGCCATTGTGGGCGATTTTGGTGTTCCTACCATCCAGGCAGCCAACCCTGACCTTGTTTATGTGACACCGGACATTACGTATGCCAACTTTAATACCATCAGCATTACCAAGAACTGTAAGAATAAGGATCTGGCCTACGAATATCTCAACTACCGTTTAAGCCCTGAGCTTCAGACCAAGACAGGCAAGGCCCTGAACGAGGCGCCCACCAACAGCAAGGTTGAATTCACGGATGAAGAGTCTAAGAACATGACATACGGCGACAAGGCTGCCAATGCAAAGGTGTTGGATTACTCTTTTGTGAACCCGCAGTTAAACAGCTGGATTGACCAGTGGAACCGTATCATTAATAATTAATTTTGCTAAAAGAATAAAAATCCCTGGAGAGTGGCTATGAAGGTTGATTTCGTGGTAAAGGGCGCCTGGGTCTTCATGACATACAGGCAGTGCTTTGAGAAAAGGGATGTTGCGGTTGCAGGGGAAAAGATTTACGCGGTTTCCCCTGCAATCTGCTATCCGGACGTGACAATGATTGACGGCAGCGGAATGTATATGATTCCGGGGCTGGTCGATATCCATATGCATATTGAGAGTTCCATGACTTACCCGGCAGAATTTTCCCGTATCACCCTGCTTTACGGCGTTACAACCGTGGTGGCGGATGCCCATGAGATTGCCAATGTGTTCGGGATGGACGGCATCCGGTGGTTCATGGGGCAGGAGACAAAGCTGGATATATTCTATGCCATCCCTTCCAGCGTGCCGGCCACCAATGACAGCCTGGAGACATCGGGCGCAGGGATTGGGGAGGCGCAGGTCAGGGAACTGGCGCGTGACAGCAGGGTGCTGTGCCTTGGGGAAGTCATGAATTTTAAGGACCTGACATCGGATGGGGATGCGTTAATCAAAAGGCTGGTGGGCATCTGCAAGGGGAAAGACATCCGGGGCAGCATGCGGATTGAGGGCCATTGTCCCAAAATAAGCGGGGAGGATCTTTGCCGTTTCATCTATGAAGGGGTGGACGCGGATCATACCCAGCAGACGCCGGGGTCCGTGCTGGAAAAAACAGATATGGGCATGTTCCTGGAACTGCAGCACAAGTCCCTGACGCCGGAGGTGGTGGATACGGTATGCCGCTATGGCCTTTATGAAAATGTGGCCCTCATCACGGATGATACCATGCCGGACCAGCTTTTAAAGGGACAGTTAAACCGGATAGTGGCTCATGCGGTCAAGAATGGAATGCCTGTGGAAAAGGCAATCTACTGCGCAACATTTACACCGGCAAGGCGGATGCACCTGGATGACCGGGGGATGATCGGGCCTGGAAAGCTGGCGGACTTTGTGCTGCTTCGGGATTTGGAACACTTTCAGCCGGCGGCGGTGTTTAAGCGGGGGGAATTGGTGTATGGGGAGCGTTTGGGAACGGACTATGCATCCATACCTGAAGCATTTTACCATTCCGTAAACTGTAACAGGGCCATGGAAGAAGACTTCCGCTTGAAAACGGATAAACCATGTTCCAGGGTCAAAGTAAATGTGATGAAAATCCAGACCCAAGGCACCTTCACCTCCAGGGTTATCAGGGAGCTGGATGTGAAGGACGGCGTCATATGCTGGAAGGAGGCAGGCCTTTCCCTGGCAGTGATGTTTGAGCGGTATGGGAAGAACGGGAATATTTCCTTTGGACTGGTGGAGGGCGCGTTAAGGAAGCCGGGAGCCATTGCAACCACCTGGTCCCATGACAGCCACAACCTGCTGGTATTGGGAACCTGTGAGCTGGATATGGCGGCGGCCCAGAACCGGGTCATAGAGCTGCAGGGCGGTTATGTGGCGGCTGAACATGGGTGCGTGACGGCTGAGGCCCGGCTTCCGGTGGGCGGCATCCTGTATGACGGACCGGTGGAAGAGCTGGCGTCCGATCTGGGCAGGGTCAGGCAGGTCATGAGGGAACTGGGATATGAAAACAACAATGAAATCATGTCCATGTCCACCCTTGGGCTTCCGGTATCACCGGAACTGAAGCTGACTGATTACGGGCTGTTGGACGTAAGGAGCCAGGAACCGCGTCCTCTTATTGAGGCGTATATTGAATAAGGGAGTTGTTATCAGATGAAGACAGTCATCACGAACGGCATCATAATTACCATGAACCGGGATATGGATATGTATCCGGAGGGATATGTAATCGTGGAGGATAACAGGATATCGGAGGTCGGCCCCATGGCGGCGCTGGCGCACCGGGTCACAGAGTGGGAAAGCAGCAGGCAGGAGGGCATTTCCATCATGGACGCAGGACATGGCATTGTCATGCCTGGCATGGTGAATACACACTGCCACATGGGCATGGTTCCCTTCCGGGGATTGGGGGATGACTGTAAGGACAGGCTTCGGGTTTTCCTTCTGCCCATGGAGTCCAGGGCAATGGACAGGGAACTGGCCGGCCTTTCCAGCAGATATGCCATATGCGAACTGCTTTTAAGCGGTGTCACCACGGTCATGGATATGTATTACTTTGAGGATGCGGTGGCAGAGGTCATGGATCAGATGGGAATCAGGGGGATTGCCGGAGAGACCGTGATGGAGGAAGCCTCCTGTGACGCGGGGACGCCCCGGGAGGCCATTGCGCTGGGGGAGGAACTGATTAAGCGTTACAGGAACCACCCGCGGATTCAGGGCTGTATTGCGCCTCACGGAACAACAACATGCAGCAGCAGTACGCTTCAGGCAATCCATCAGGTGAATGACAGATATGGCATGCCGTTTACCCTTCATGTGGCTGAGATGGATTATGAAATGTCGTACCTGAAGGAACAGTATGGATGTACGCCCATAGAATATCTGGACAGGCTTGGGATCCTTGACAGCCATACCTTGTCCGCTCACAGCATACGCCTTACGGAACAGGATATAAGCCTGATGGCAAAGTCCGGCGGCAGCGTGGCCCACTGCATCGGCTCCAATACCAAGGCGGCCAAGGGAGTGGCGCCTGTAAGCTCCATGCTGGAACAGGGGCTGGCAGTGGGGCTTGGCACGGATGGGCCGGCCAGCGGCAACACGCTGGACATATTTACACAGATGAGGTTCTGCGCTAATTTCCACAAAAATGAGACTGGGAACAGGAGTGCATTTCCTGCAAAGGACATAGTCTCAATGGCAACCATATGGGGAGCCGGGGCTTTGGGCCTGGATCATGTGACCGGATCCCTGGAACCGGGAAAAGAGGCCGACCTGGTGGTGGTGGAAACGGATTCACCCAACATGTTTCCCGTGTACGACCCCTATTCGGCCCTTGTGTACAGTGCGCGCGCAGATAATGTAAGGGATGTGTTCGTGGCAGGCCGGTGTCTGGTAAAGGACAGGCAGTTGGTGTCCCAGGATTTCCGGCAGATCAGGGAAGACCTGCGGCAGAAAATGAATCAGACTGCTTTTGGCAAAATGGGTAATCTGGTATGACCCACAGCAAATAGCCATATGGTTTAGGTATCCTTAATTTCATACCGGGACAGCACCCAGTCCAGGCCGTTGATATGATTGAATATCTGGTCCAGTGCTTCCTGGCTGGTCAGTCCGGGATGGAATCCTTCATTGGTTCCATCCTTTTCCATGTGCATCCGCACCACCCAGCGCGCGGAACTGTCATAAAGGGAAAGGTCATGGGAAATGCCGCCGTCCCCTGTCATGGGAACCGGACCCGCCCCGCACCGGGTAAGCTGTTCTTCTTCTGTGATTGTTACAGAGGTAAGCCCTTCCTCTAAAGGCGCTGTGACTGCCTGCAGCTGTCTTACGGCTGTGTCCGCGTCTGGTCCGATGATAATGGTAAGGTCCATGTCCGGGGAATGTCCGCCTACGTATCCATAGAAACTGTCACATGTCTTCAGAAGGCGTTCCGCAAGTTCGGGAAGGGTATCGATAGAGTCCCATTTGAGGACCAGGTGGGACGCGTAGTCCTGGTCGTACCAGGTGCGCCCTGAAATCCCCTGGCCTGATGCGGCGTATAAAAGGGCTTCTGCCCAATATCCGCACCCTCCGACGGTATAGCGGGTGGCATCATCAGAGGATGACTGGACGGGAACTACCCAGACCGGAAATGGTATCTCAGCCTCTCCTAAGGACTTCATATTGTAGAAATATACCCCGTCAGTCTCATCCTCCTGATCGAAGTAAGAGCTGTCCACATGAATGTCCACCATCCCGGTCATGGCTGCAGTCAGTGGGGATGCGGGTGGGAAGATATGGATACTGGCCGAGGTTCCCTTATAAAGCGTCGTGAGGGTATTCTTACCGTAAAATTCGTATTCCTCAGGACTTACAGGGAGATTTTCCGGGCGCGTAATGGGACCGAAGCCATCGTATATCCATTTTTGGGGAGATGAGGACTGGGACATGCTTTGGGAGGTTTCACCGCTGTCCGAAAGGATATTAATGGAAGGGCGCATGTCGGAGGCTTTTGTTTCCATCAGCATCTTGTCAATCTCCCTGACCAGTTCTGATGAATCATGGGCTGGCAGGGTCTGGGGTGGATTTTTCTTCATTTCATTTATGATTTTCTGCACATCAGAAGGATTGCTGGTGCGGCTGGGGGCCATGGAAATACCCCTTATCATGACGGCCACGAACAGAAGTATCAGGCTGGACAGTATCCGCTGGGAACGGGTCCAGGGCTTCCTGCGGGACCTGGTTCCCTTCTCCCCGGATTTGGGAAGAGGAGGCATGTCTGCCATGGCAACCATATCCTTCTCATAGCGGTATGCATGCTGCATGATTTCCCAATGGATATTATCCATATAGGGGATGACTGGATAGGAGGGGGATTTGTATTGCCTGAACCGGTAAGCCCTGTACAGGGCAACCGCCTCCGCCCGGTTAATCCCTCCCCTGTTGGCACTCAGCCACTGGTCCAGCTGTTTTAGGAAATCAGGTTCCCATCCAGCCAGTTTGAACCGTGGGGATTCATACCATTCTTCCAGACGCCGGAGCGCCCTTGTGAACTCCTCCCCATTGGTGTCAACGGATTTGGGAAAGGAGTCATGGAGTTTCTTAAGGCTCTCTAAAAGCTTGCTGCACGAGGCGTTTAACTCCTGCTCCATGCCCTGTTCCACCAGATGGGAGATATCTGGGATGGCAGGAGCCGCAGGGTGATTGCTGGGGAGGATTGTTGCCTGCTTGCTGGCGGGAGCCGCCCCCTGTTCATCCGCAGGAACCGCCGCTTCCGCGCCCGCCGGAATCCGCGCCGCTATTTTAACCGCCGCCGTATAAGCCTTGTGAAGCCGGTCAAATTCTTCCGGATGTTCCTCTGGGTGGCAGGCGGAGCATTTGGCAGCGTACGCTTTTTTAATTGCCCGTTTATCGGATGTGGGGGGAATACCGAGTATGTCCCATATGGTTTCTGCCATCATACGCCTCCGTATAGTTTGCTTTCCAGGTAGTTGAATGTGTCGTCTGTCTTTTTGCGGGCGGCGGCTATGGCTGCGGGACTGCCTGCCTCCAGGACGCCTGAGAACCAGTTCAACAGGTTCAGGATTACCTGGCGGTCATCACCCAGCAGCTCCATGTAGAGCCGTTCTCCCCTGGAGAATACAAGCTGGTTGGCGGCCTGTTCCCTGGCGGGGCGTTTCAGCTGTTCCAGCTCCTGCATTTTCTGTTCCAGTTCCTGGCTGTCCATCCGGATATGTTCATTCATAATCAGTTTTTTCACCACATCCCCGTGCCTGTTTTCAGCCTCCACATCCAGGATACCGTTGATGTCATACGTGAAACGGACAACCACGCCTTCCTGCCCATTGGGGGCAGGCGGGACCGTCAGGTTCAATTCGCCTAAAAACAGGTTTTCACTGCAATGCATGGATTCGCCCTGGAACACAAGGATGCCGATGTCTGTCTGCAGGTCCCTGGTGGTGACATAAAAACCGCTTTTACTGGTGGGCAGGGGTGAGTTCCGCTCAATGATGGGTGACATGATATGGTCCCTGGCGTTATTCCTGTCAATGATTCCGATTCCCAGGGTAAAGGGGCAGATATCCGTGAGGATGATATCTTTTATATCGGACTGGCGCTCCTTAATGCCACCATAGATTCCGGCGCCCAGGGCAATGATCTCATCCGGCTGTCCGGCAAGGAACGGTTCCATGTGAAGGAAATGTCCGATATACTGCTGGACCGCGGGCATTTTACAGGTCCCGCCCACAAGGACGATCTGGTCAATATCCTCCATAGTCTTCCCCGCATCGGACAGGGCGTGGAAGACCACCTGTTCCAGACGTTTAAAGAGGGGCGCGCAGATCCGCACCAGGTCCGCTGTTGTCAGGAACAGCCCAAGCTCATCCTCCCTGTAGAGGTAATTCATCATGGCTGCCTGGCTGGCCGTAAGTTCCCGTTTGCATTGCTCCGCCTTTTTAAGCAGCAGGTTCTGTTCAGACATGGTCATGGATTCAAAATCCAGCGCGTGCTGTCCGCAGAAATATTCTGCAATCAACATATCAAAATCATTGCCGCCCAGATGGTTGTCGCCAGCCACGGCCTGTATCTCGATAATCTGCTCAAAGCACTCCACCACGGATACATCCAGGGTGCCGCCGCCAAAATCAATCACCAGAAACTGGGAGTCATCTTCCCCGGTCTGGTTCCGGCAGGCCAGGGCTGCTGCGGATGGTTCATTGACCAGCCGTTCCACCTTAAGTCCGGCCAGCTGCCCGGCCTGTTTGGTTGCAAAGCGCTGCTCGTCATTAAAATAAGCAGGCACACTGATGACAGCTTCCTCCACCGGTTCACCCAGATACGCTTCTGCATCCAGTTTAAGCTGTTTCAATATGAGGGAAGAGAGTTCTGCCGCCTTAAATATATGGTTCCCAAGCCGGAAATCATGGGCAGTGCCCATCTGCCTCTTGAAGGAGGCAGCGCTACGTTCCGGCTGGGTATGCATTTTTTCCCTGGCAACCGTGCCTGTCCACAGGGTGCCGTCCTTGTCCATGCTGACCACGCTGGGGGTCAGGAATGTTCCCAGGGAATTGGGAATCAGCTCCGCCCGTCCGTGTCTCCAGATTGATACCAGGCTGTTGGTGGTTCCAAGGTCAATACCGATAATTGCCATATGATTTCTCCTGCTTGGATTATTTTTGATATATGTATATTTTAGTGCAGTTTCCTATATTTTTCCACCTTATTTAATTTGATTTATTTTATCACAAATAGGTGTTGACATGCATGTATAAATGGATTAATATATGGAAGGTAACATTATTTACAATTATATAGTTCGTATATATCCCTTATTCAGAGTGATGGAGGTACAAAGGACCTGTGAAGTCACGGCAACCCCGGTTGAGTATGTCAGAATTGACGTGCAAAAGGGCCGGAAGGTGCCAGCCTGAGCGAGGAGTGTGCACTGTTTCATGCATGCTTGATCGAGCAATAAGAGGATTTGAAGATTTTTCGTTATTTTCAAGTCCGCAATTGCTGCGGACTTTATTTTTTGTAAAGGATATATGTTGCAGGAACCAGGTAACAGAATGATTTATTTCAGAGAAAAGGAGAACGTGAACTAAATGGAGAGAAGACTTTTTACATCTGAATCCGTAACCGAGGGACATCCGGATAAAATGTGCGATGCCATTTCCGATGCCATCCTGGACGCGCTTATGGCCCAGGACCCCATGAGCCGCGTGGCTTGTGAGACAGCTGCCACAACAGGCTTGGTACTTGTAATGGGTGAGATTACAACCAATGCATATGTGGATATCCAGAAGATTGTGCGGGAGACAATACGCGAGATTGGATATGACCGTGCAAAATACGGATTTGACTGCGACACCTGCGGCGTGATAACCGCCATTGACGAGCAGTCCCAGGATATTGCCCTGGGCGTGAACAAGGCCCTGGAAGCGAAAGAAAACAGGATGTCCGACCAGGAACTGGACGCCATCGGCGCCGGCGACCAGGGAATGATGTTCGGTTTTGCCACCAATGAGACAGAAGAGTACATGCCATACGCCATTTCCCTGGCCCACAAGCTGGTCAGGCGCCTGACAGAAGTGCGCAAGGACGGCACATTAAAATATCTCCGCCCGGACGGCAAGTCCCAGGTTACGGTGGAGTACGATGAGAATGACAGGCCGGTGCGCCTGGATGCAGTGGTGCTTTCCACCCAGCATGATGAGAGCGTGTCCCAGGAGCAGATCCATGCGGACGTTAAGAAATACATCTTTGACGAAATCCTTCCTCAGGATATGGTGGATGGGAACACCAAGTTCTTCATTAATCCCACCGGACGTTTTGTAATCGGCGGACCACAGGGAGACAGCGGCCTGACCGGACGCAAGATTATCGTAGATACCTACGGCGGCTATGCACGTCACGGCGGCGGCGCATTTTCCGGCAAGGACTGCACCAAGGTGGACCGTTCCGCTGCCTATGCAGCCCGTTATGTGGCTAAGAATATCGTGGCAGCCGGACTGGCCGACAAGTGTGAAATCCAGCTGTCCTATGCAATCGGCGTGGCCCACCCGACCTCTATCATGGTAGATACCTATGGTACAGGAAAGCTGAGCAATGAAAAGCTGGTGGAAATCATCCGCTCCAATTTTGACCTCCGCCCGGCCGGCATCATCAAGATGCTGAATCTGCGCCGTCCGATTTATAAGCAGACAGCTGCTTATGGACATTTTGGCCGCAATGATCTGGACCTTCCATGGGAGAAGCTGGATAAGGTGGAGCTGCTGAAGTCATTGGCAGGGATATAGGAAGACGCTGGGGAGGCATTTTTATTACACAGCAGATACAATTTCAGATATGATTCCAAATGAAAGCCCAGTGCCCACGCACTGGGCTTTTAACATTATCCATGGTCTGCCAATGACCCCAATTTTCATAAATCCTCCCCGCCCTCTTTTATCTTATGCGTATAAATGTTATTCTGGGGATATATCAGGACGTGAATCATTCAGCAAGGTACACGTCATATACAGTTGGGAAAAGGTGGGGGACATATGAAAGGGATACGGAAATACTGGAGCAGACAATCCTTTACAAAACAGATATCCGTTGTGTTTATATTGCTGTTTACGGCCCAAATCGTGCTTCTGGCAGGTATAAGCAATACATATTTAACGGACATCATTGAAAAGAAGATCATCGGGTTTTTCCGGATAGCGGTGGAACAGGCAGCATCCAATATTGCAGCAACCCTGAATGGGTATGAGGAAGCCGTTAATCAGATGACCATAGATGAAAAATTCCTTGACTACATGCAGCAATTTGAAGAAGCCCGGGGACAGGAGGAACTGGGTGTGAAGCAGGAGCTGAGGAAGCAGATGCGGACCTTCATGTCCTACCGTCCCCAGGTGTGGTGTATGGCCGTGGAGACTGAAAACGGGAAGGTATTCAGCTCGGACAGGCTTCAGATTGATTCTTTATACCAGAAAAGCCCGGAGTTATATGACCTGTATTTTTCACAGGTGGAAAAACAGGAAATCCTTAAGGGGGAATGGATACCGGCTGAGTATTACGACAGGCAGGGAACCTCGGATTATTATCTTTTCACGTACCGGAAGCGGCTGATGGATTTCTATACAGCCAGGTATGTGGGGACCTTCCTCATGGGCGTGAATGAGCTGGTACTTTCCGATATCTGTCAGGAGGCACAGATTACACCGGACAGGAACACGAATTATAACTTCATTGTGGACCAGGACAACCGGATTGTTTCGCATTATGACAAATCCAGGATAGGCATGGACATTTCTGACATGGACGGATGGGAACAGCTGACTATGGGCGGCAGCCAGGATGTGCATCTGGTGAAGGAGAACCATGAGGACAAGACAGTTGTGCTGGTGGATATCCCAAAGACATCCTGGCGTCTGGCCGGTGTTCTGGATAATGATTATATACTGAAGGAGATACGGAATTTCCAAAGGATAATATGGATGATAACCATCTGCCTGATGGTGCTGGGCGGTTTCTTCATATGGATTCTGTCCCGCAGGCTGTCCGCGTCCGTTAAGCAGGTGGTAAACACCATGAAGGAAGTAAGGGCCGGGGAAATGTCCGCCCACATGGACATGGAAGGCAAGAATGAGATATCCATCATAGCCAGCCAGTTTAATAAGATGATGAAACAGATCAACAACCAGATGGATGAGATTAAGCAGGTCAGCGAAATGAAGAAGGATGCGGAAATCAGGGCGCTTGAAGCCCAGATCAACCCTCATTTCATCTACAACACCCTGGATTCCATCCATTGGCTTGCCATCGAAAACGGGGAAGATGAAATCAGTGAAATGCTCAGTGAATTTGCCCAGATCCTCAGGTATCAGATCAGCGGAAGCAATGACGTCGTTAAGATAAAGGAGGAGATGGAGTACCTGAAAAAGTATCTGTTTCTTCAGAAAATCCGTTTCATGGATAACTTTGAATATGCCATTGACTGTGAGGAAGGAATCCTGGACTGCCATATCCATAAGATGATATTCCAGCCGTTGATTGAAAATGCAATCATCCATGGATATGCGAATATCCGCCACGGAGGATTCCTGCGAATCAAGATTTATCATATAAATGAAAGCGGAATCTGTTTTTCCATAACGGATAACGGACGGGGGATGTCACCAGAGAAAGTGGGGGAAGTTTTTGGTGAAGGCGGGAGTACGCCGTCTATCGGCGTGTCGAATGTATTAGCCAGGCTGAAGCTTTATTATGGGGACAGCTACAGGATGGAGGTACATTCGGAGGAAAACAGGGGAACCTCCATTAAGATTACCATACCGAAGATGTGATGTAAAAGAGGGCGAGAAGATGAAAATCATAATTGTGGAGGATGAAAGAAAGTCATTAATGGGACTGACTGCCCTGATTGGCCAGCTGGAAGAGAGATGGGACATCGTGGGGACGGCTGGGAATGGAGAAGAGGGTGTGCGGCTCATTGCCAGGGAACAGCCGGATGTGGTCATAACAGATGTGATGATGGAGCAGATGGACGGCCTGGAAATGATGGAGGCAGTACTAAACCAAGGGAACGAGTGCAAATTCATTGTTTTAAGCGGGTTTGCCGACTTTAAATTTGCCCAGAAGGCAATTCAGCTGGGGAGCGTGGATTATCTTTTGAAACCCGTGACAAAAAAGACATTAAGGGAAGTCCTGGAACGGGTGGAACAGAAAATCAGGGAAGAAAAGCATCAGATAAGGCCATCCACCTTTTCGGAACAGGAATTATGGGAACGGCTGTATTCGGTGCCTGAGGATGCGGCTGAAAGCTACCTGAAGGAGCTGGAATCCAGGATGGCGGGCAGAGGGGTATATCTGCTGATGCTTAAAGGGGATGCGGGTTTCACGGTTTCAGAAGAAACGAAGTGGAAGGAAATCATGAAATACTATCTGTCAGGTATGACATTCCACTTTTTTTCCGGCGGCAGGCATAAACTGTTTTTTGCAGTTGGATCAGAGGAGCTGACACGCCTGGAAGGACAGATAAGGGAAGGGCTGAAACGTGGGAAAAGCCTGTTCCACAAACCTGTTGTGGCGGTATCCTATTTCCTTCCAGTGTTAAAGGAATTTTACAGGGCGCTTAAGGTGATGGAGGATAACAGCAATTGGGGGCTGTCTGTCATACAGATGGATATAATAAACGAGGAAAAACTTAAGGCAGTAGAATGTAATAAATTCATCTATCCCATGGAGACTGAAAGAAATATGATCCGCCATATCGGGGAACTGGATATGGCGGCGGTCCGGGAGGATCTGCGGGAATTTGAGGCATATCTGAAAAAACAGGTTTACCATTATGCGGATATCCGTGAGGCAATGCTGTGTATGACGGTTGCCATCCTGTATGAAATCCGTAAGACAAGTTATGGGATATATGAGGAAATCAGCCATCTGAACGTCCTGGAGTGGGTAAAGACAAGAATTTCCACGGATGCCTATGCAACCATGATGCTGAATATCCTGGGTGAATTCAAACGTTATAAAGATAATGTACACCACTGTAATAATCCGGTCATTAATGAGATATTGAATATCATTGAGAAGGAATATAAAGAAAATATCCTTGTGGAGGAAATGGCGCGCCGATTTAACATTACCCCTGAGTATTTAAGTACGCTGTTTGTGCGGGAGTTAGGGATTAAGTACACTGCATACTGTACCCAGGTCAAAATCGAGCATGCAAAAAAGCTTCTCAGAAACAGTAACATGAAGATTTATGAAGTAGCTGAACAGAGCGGGTACATGGATGTAAAATATTTTTGTAAGGTGTTTAAGAAGTATACGGGAAAAAGCCCTAAGGAATATATCCAGATGTAACGTTTGTTTTGGACACCTTTCTTAGAAATGTGGAATGGGAAAAGAGATAAGGAGGTGGTATCCTTTAATCAGAAAACAAACAGGGAGGGATTTCAATGAGAAAGGAACACAAGTGGTTATGGTCAGCAGCAGCAATCGCAATGGCGGCGGGAATCTGCATGGGGTGCGGCGCAGGGTCTGGCGGGGGGACAGCACAGACCACTGCAGAGCAGGCGGATGCCAAGGAGGAAAGCACAGGACAGACAGCTGCATCCCAGGCCGAGGGAGACCAGAAGATTACGTTACTTTTAACTTATCCTAAGGAAAAAGCAGTGCTCTATCAATGCATTGAGGATTTTACGGCTGAAACCGGAATACAGGTGGAGATTCAGTACATGCCCCTGGCGGATTCCAGAAAACAGATTAATATCATGGTGGCCAGCGACAGCCTTCCGGATGTGATGGATGTGGACAATACGGACACAGCCACTTATGCAAAGATGGGGATCCTGGCGGATATCACGGACCGCGTTAATTCAGAGCTGGAACTGGACCGGTATTATGGCAGTATCCTTGGACAGAACCAGTATGAGGGAAAATATTATGGACTCCCGTTCACATCGAATAACCTGTGCCTTTACTACAATAAGGAGTTACTTGATAAAGCAGGTGTGACAGAGGTTCCGGCAACCTGGGACGGGCTTCTTGAGGCATGTGGCAAACTGAAGTCAATCGGGGTCAATGGCTTCGGGGTGGCGGGAAGCCAGACAACCGATACCACGTTTCAGATGTGGCCATTTATATGGGGAGCAGGTTCTGATGTAGACCGTATTGATTCGCCTGAGACAGTGGAGATGCTTAAATTCTATCAGGAAATGGTGGAAAACCAGTATATGAGTACGGAGGTGGTAAACTACAATTCCGGCGACAATGCCAACCAGTTTATTGCCGGCAAGACAGCAATGATCATAGACGGTCCATGGCGTCTTAGTTCCATCCAGGCTGATGCGGGCTTTGAATTCGGCGTGGCCAAGGTTCCTGAGGGAAGCGCTGGATTTAAGACAGTGCTGGGCGGCCATAATTTTGCGATTTCCAATACGGGCAATGAGGATTTAAGCTGGGAATTTGTAAAATATATGAACAGGCCTGAAGTCATGGTCAGGTACAGTGAGGCAGAAAACTATATTCCATCCAGAAAAGACGTGGCTGCAGGATCTGAGTATTTCGGCCAGGAGCCCATAAGCACATTTGTGGAAATGCAGGAGTATGCAGTGGCGATGCCGGTAGAGAATTATAATAAAATCAGTGATATCCTGATTGAAATGTGGCAGTCGGTTATTCTTGGAGCCAAGGATCCGGAACAGGCGGCCAGGGATGCAGGAGCATCCATAGCAGGATTATAACCAGACAGGATATAGGACAAAGCGCTGCAAACACATGGCAATTGTGCTTTGCAGCACTTTTTATGCCCAAAATCAGGTGAAATGAGTTGGAAAGCGGTGATTGTTGATGAAAATTAAGAAGAAAAGTCCCATGCACAACCGGTATACAAAGCGGGAAATCATAGCCGGATATTGTTTTATCCTTCCTGCGGCAGTGTTTCTGGCGCTGATTGTAATATATCCGTTGATATACAACCTGAGTATGAGTTTCCATGAAGTGACGCTGGAAACCTTCCGGGGGGAGCAGCCCTTTATCGGGCTGGGTAATTACAGGGAGGTCCTGGCCATGCCCATGGTCAGGAAAGCCATATGGAATACGGTTTATTTTACGGTAATGTCCATCCTGTTCCAGTTCATCATAGGGTTTGCCCTGGCCCTCCTGTTTTCCAAGGCATTCAGGCTCAGCAAGATATCCAGGGGACTGCTGATGGTGTGCTGGCTGGTCCCTGTTATTGTATTTGCCTCTGTATGGAAATGGATTTTTGCAGGGGATGGTTCCGGCATACTGAATTATTTCCTGACCCAGCTGCATCTTGTCAAGGCTCCGGTTTCCTGGCTGACCACGGAGCGGGGGGCCATGACCGCCCTTATCATTACGAATATCTGGAGAGGCGTTCCCTTTAACATGCTGTTACTGGCCACGGGGCTGACCACGCTGCCTGAGGAGCTGTTTGAGGCGGCCGCCATTGACGGGGCCAGCCGTATTCAGCGGTTCCGCCACATTACGCTCCCGCTGCTTAAACCAACCATCCTCAGTGTGGTGACACTTGGGTTCATCTATACGTTTAAGGCATTTGACCTGATATATATAATGACAAACGGAGGTCCCTTGGATTCCACGCAGATACTGGCAACCGCCTCATATAAACTGACGTTCTCCAATTTTGAATTTGGACAGGGGGCTGCGGTGGCTAATATCATGCTGGTGCTTTTGCTGGTAGTTGCCATATTCAATCTTAAATTAATGGAGAAAGAGGAGGTGATGTGAGATGGATAAACGGAAAAAAAGGGAACAGATACTGTTTAACCTGATTGCTGTTGCTGTTCTCATACTGTTCTTATTTCCCATCTACTGGATGGTGATTACCTCCCTTAAATCCTCAAAAGAAATATTTGCTGAGGTCCCCACCTTTTTTCCTGAGAAGATTGAACTGGAGGGGTATATATCACAGCTGTTTGTCAGGGGAAGCGTGCCCATCTGGGTCAGCTTCAGGAACAGTTTCATCATAGCGGCAGCCACCACGGTCATATCCACCCTGCTGGCCACCCTGTCCGCATATGGACTGGCCCGGTTTAAATTGAGCATCAACCGGGCAGTACTATTGGCAATCCTGATAACACAGATGCTGCCCACCGTACTGTTCCTCTCACCGCTGTTCATGACATTTAAGAAAATTGCGATTTTAGATACCCTGGCAGCTCCTGTTATTTTCACCTGCCTGCACAGCATTCCTTTTTGTATCATTACACTCCGGCCATATTTCCTGGATATCCCCAAAGAGCTGGAGGATGCTGCCATTATTGACGGGTGCGGGCGGTTCCAGGTGTTCTGGCGGGTAATGGTACCCATCACCTACCCCGGCATCGTGGTTTCTGCTGCATTTACCTTTCTCTGGGGATGGGGGGACCTGATGGGAGCCCTGACCTTCATTAAGACGGACCGTCTGTATCCCCTGACGGTTAATATGTATAAGGCAATCGGGGAATATGGGATTGAATGGAACAGCCTGATGGCATTTGCCGTTATCCTGACCATACCCGTGCTTTTGATATTCATATGTCTTCAGAAGTATCTGATTACCGGTATCACGGCTGGCGCAGTAAAAGGCTGATGTCAGGAATGGCGTTTGAAAGGATGGAACTATGGATGAGAGATGGCAGAAATCCCTTCCTGTAAGCTGGAAAAATGTAAGGTTTACAGGCGGGTTCTGGAAGAAGAGACAGGAAATCAACGAACAGGTAACCCTTCCCGCCGAGTATGAGCAGTGCAGAAGCTCCGGCAGGGTGGATTCAGTAAAATGTATTTATAAGCCGCGGGAAAACAGCGGACCCGAAAAGGGTGTGTTTACCATAGACGGTGTGCTGGAGGAGAATATGGCGGATGGGGAGACCATCCCCAGACCCCATCATTACTGGGATTCCGACCTGGCAAAGTGGATTGAAGGGGCATCCTACGCCCTCTGGTATGAAAGGAACCCGGAAACAGAAGCAGTGATTGACGGGATTATAGATGATTTCGGGAAACTGCAGATGCCGGATGGGTATGTGAATACCTACTATACGGTGGTTGAACCCGGAAAACGATGGACCAATGTCCACCGTATGCATGAACTGTACTGCGCAGGACACCTGATTGAGGCAGCGGCAGCATATTATGAAGCCACGGGAAAGGCAAAATTACTGGATATCGTGGAGCGCTATGCCGACCATATTGACCGTGTATTCGGTCCGGCGGATCATCAGATCCATGGATATCCGGGCCATCAGGAGATAGAGCTGGCCCTGGTGAAGCTGTACCGTCTGACAGGTAAAAAGAAGTATCTGGAGCTGGCAGCTTATTTCCTCAATGAGAGAGGGAAACAGCCGTATTTCTTTGAAGAAGAAGCGAGACAGCAGGGAAGGGACCCGGAAGACGGCGGCCCGAAGGGGATTTTAGGAAAAAGCTTTTTAGCCCAGGGCCCATATGCCCTGTTCCAGGCCCATCTGCCTGTCAGGGAACAGATGACGGCAGAAGGCCATGCGGTCCGGCTGGCCTACATGGGGGCAGGCATGGCTGATGTGGCCTCAGAGACCGGGGATAAGAGCCTTTGGCAGGCATGTGTCCGGCTTTGGGACAATGTTACATCAAAGAGGATGTATATCACCGGAGGTATCGGCTCCCAGGATGGGTGTGAGAGGTTCAACTTTGATTACCAGCTTCCCAACGAGGAGTCCTATCATGAGACCTGCGCATCGGTTGCCATGGTAATGTGGGGATTCAGGATGCTTCAGGTGGCGCCGGACCGGAGATACGGGGATGTGATGGAGCGGGCGCTGTACAACGGGGTGCTCAGCGGGGTATCCCTTAGCGGGGACCGTTTCTTTTATGCAAATCATCTGGCTGCCCATCCGGAAATGTTCCGGGACAGGATCATACGCAATCCACGCATGTTCCCGGAGCGCCAGCGGTGGTTTGCAGTGTCCTGCTGCCCCATGAATCTGGCCAGGCTGCTGGAATCCCTTGGCGGGTATCAATACACCCAGGGAAAACTGGAGGATGGGGGCCAGGCAGTATACGTGCATCTCTATCAGGAGGGTACGGCTGATATCAGGGTCAGGGATAAAAAGGTTGTCATCCGGCAGGAGACAGACTATCCATGGCAGGGGGATATCCTGATTACGGTAGGCACGGACCTGGACGGGGCGTGGACCCTGGCCCTGCGGATACCGGAATGGAGCGGACAGCCCGTACTGGAGACAGAGGATGCAGAAGTCTGGGAAGACAGGGGATACCTCTATGTGAGGAAGGACTGGAGTAAGAATGGGCATCTGCATTTAAGCCTGCCCATGCAGCCAGTGTTAATGGAGGCACACCCCGGGGTCAGGATGGATTGCGGAAAAGCAGCCATTCAATATGGCCCATTGGTTTACTGTGTGGAGCAAGCAGACAATGATGCGGATTTATTTGACTGTATCCTGACTGGAGACAGCCGGTTGGAGGCCGGGTTTGAAGAAAGTCTTCTGGGAGGAATCTGTACCATCCAGGCACAGGGCATAAGAAGGAACCGCGAACAGTGGAAGGGCAGATTATACCAGCCCGCGTCCGGGAGTTATTTTGAACCGGTAAAGCTGAAGGCTGTCCCATACTATACCTGGTCCAACCGGGGAACCGGGGCGATGACCGTATGGATGAACCATATTCCCGGTATGGACCACGGGAAAGTGGATGGTAAGTATGAGGATAAGGCGGACAGGGGGAATGTAAATTGAAGGGAATTGTTTACGAGGGACCGGGTACCCTTATTTACCGGGATGTCCCGGATGTGCGGCCCCAGCGGGGAGAAGTGAAAATCAGGGTAAGGGCCTGCGGGATATGCGGCAGCGATGTCCACGGATACCTGGGGATAACTGGAAGAAGGACAGCGCCCATGGTAATGGGCCATGAATTTGCAGGGGAAATCGCAGAGCTGGGGGAGGATGTAGAAGGATGGAAGCCTGGGGACAGGGTTTCTGTTTACCCGGTGGACTTCTGTGGGGACTGTGAGATGTGTAAAAAGGGACAGGTCCACCTGTGCCTGAATAAGCGTGCATTCGGTGTGCTGGATGTGGATGGGGCATTTACAGAATATATCTGTGTTCCGGCAAAGTGCTGTTTTTCCATATCAGATACGGTTTCCTTTTCCGTGGGTTCCCTGTTTGAACCGTTGGCGGTTGCGTACAGGAGCGTGCAGCATGCAGGGGAACTGGAAGGAAAAACCGTATTGATCGTGGGTGCTGGGACCATCGGGCTGCTGGCGCTGGCATGTGTGAAAAGGAAGAAGGCCGGCAGGATCATTCTCTCTGATTTAAGCAGCCACCGCCTAACGGTTGCCGGGGAAATGGGCGCGGATGCAGTCATAAATCCGGGCTGCGAAGATTTTAAAGCCAGAATCCTGGAAGAGACAGGCGGAAAGGGTGTGGATGCTGCCATTGAGGCAGTGGGGGCAGGTCCAACGGTACAGCAGGCCATGACCGCACTGCGATTTGGAGGCAGGGCTGTGTGGATAGGCAATAACAGACCGATGATAGAGGTTAACATGCAGGAAATCGTCACAAGGGAGCTGTCCGTGCAGGGGTCATTCCTATATGGTTATGATGAGTTTAAGGTTGTGTCAGGAATGGTCAACAGGGGAGAAATCCACCCAGAGCCATTAATCAGTAAAACAATCAGCCTTAAAGAGGCGCCCGCCTATTTTGAAAAACTGGTAAAGGCGCCCGGCGATATGATAAAGGTCGTTGTTGTCAATTGAGCAGAAGGAGGGGATAGGAAGATGGAATATGATGATAAATTAATAGAAGGGTTAAAATGCCAGGCCCAAAGGCTGAGAAGGGATGTGGTCATCAGCATGGGCGTTGGGGTGGCCGGGCATATAGGGGGATCCAATTCATCGGCAGATATTGTGGCGGCCCTCTATTTTTACAAAATGAAGCATAAGCCGGAAAATCCCGGATGGAGGGAAAGGGACAGGTTCCTATTGAGCAAGGGGCATGTGGGAATCCTCCAGTATGCGGCGTTGGCGGAATGCGGATATTTCCCGGTAGGGGATCTGAAGCACACAAAGGAAATCGGCTCATATCTCCAGGGACATCCGGATGTGCTGAAGACACCGGGGATTGAGGCCGGGACAGGTTCGCTGGGGCAGGGGCTTTCCATCGGATTGGGTATGGCCCTGGGGCAGAGGCTGGATAAAATCAACAGTAAGACATATGTGCTGGTAGGTGATGGGGAGATTGCGGAAGGGCAGATATGGGAGGCAGCAATGGCGGCCCGGGCGTTCCGGGCAGATAATCTGGTGGCTATCGTGGACAGGAACGGACTCCAGGCCAATGGAAGGACAAAGGACCGTTTTGATACAGGGGATATCATCGCAAAGTTTTTAAGCTTTGGCTGGCATGTGATAGAAATAGACGGACATGATATGAAACAGATCCTTGACGCCCTTAACCAGGCCGACCATGTCAAAGGCGTGCCCACGGTGATTGTTGCCAATACGGTTAAGGGAAAAGGGGTCAGCTTTGCAGAGAATGTGGTGGGCTACCACAATGGTATGCTGACAGAAGAAACCTACAGACAGGCCCTGGAGGAGTTGACGGTGCAGGATGAGGCCGCGGCACAGGACGGGGCAGGGGCAGAGAGGCAGGAGGCGCACAGATGAGCGATACGAATCAGAGGATGGTTTACGGCAAAACATTGGTGGAACTGGGAAGACAGGATGAGCGGATTGTGGTTCTGGACGCAGACCTGGGCGGATCTACCATGGGCAAACTGTTTGAGGCAGAGTTTCCGGAGCGCCACTTTGAAATGGGAATTGCAGAAGCCAATATGACAAGCGTTGCCGCGGGACTGGCCCAGACCGGTAAGATCCCGTTTACGAATTCATTTGCCGTATTTGCAGGCGGCCGTGCCTATGACCAGATACGCCAGACCATTGCAATTGGAAAACTGAATGTGAAGATATGCGGCTCATCGTCAGGACTGTCTGATTTTGGGGACGGAGCCACTCACCAGTGCGTGGAGGACATGGCTATTTTCCGGGCCGTGCCCAACATGACGGTCATCTGCCCGGCTGATGCGAATGAAACAAGGGAAGCAGTGAAAGCAATCGCGGGAATGGATGGCCCCTGCTATCTGCGCCTGAACCGGAATGATTATCCCAATGTGACTGAAGAAGGAGCGCCGTTTGAGATTGGGGTGCCGAAGCTGCTGAAGGATGGAACCGACATTGCACTGTTTGCAGTGGGATATATGACGGGGGTGGCCCTTGAGGCAGCCAGGGAGCTGGAAGGCAGTATCTCTGTAAGGGTGATTAATGTATCCACAATCAAGCCCATGGATAAAGAGATGATAAGGAAAATGGCAGAGGGGTGCAGGGCCGTTGTCACGGCAGAGGAACACAATGTGGCAGGAGGGCTGGGAAGCGCTGTGGCAGAGGCCTTATGTGAAAACCCAATACCCATGAAGATGGTGGGGATTAAAGATACATTTGGCTGCAGCGGCCATAATTACCAGGAAGTCCTGGCTTACCACGGACTGACAAGGGAAGCTGTTGCAGAAGCCGTCAGGGAGATGGCTGGTTAGGATGTGCTTAAAACTTCAGACTATCCTTATGGAATACGGATCAGTGACTGGTATAGGATAACAGCAATATACGCGTATAACCGCAGAAGGCCGCTTGCATTGGCAGGCGGTCTTTTGTATAATTGTGTCAATATACAATTTGAAAATATGTTTGCCAGTGGTAATGACGGAATGTTTCATCCACTGATTAAATTCTATTTACAGGAGGCGCCATGAACTCATACATCGACATATTCAACCTGGAGGGGAAGGTTGCTGTCATCACAGGCGGGGCAACCGGCCTTGGTTTTTCCATGGCCCAGTGCCTGGCCGGGGCCAATGCCACGGTGGTCCTGATTGGGAGGCGGGAGGAGGAGCTGGAACATGCGTGCCAGGAAATCGGGGAGCGCGCCCATTATATCCGCTGTGATATTACTGATTTTGAGGGTATTCCCGCACTGGTGGAGTCCATTATGCACAGATTTGGACGGATGGATGTCCTTATTAACAATGCAGGAATACAGATAAAAAAGCCTGCGCTTTCCTTTGAGGCTCAAGACCTTGACAGGCTGTTCGACGTGCACTTAAAGGCAGGCTACCTTCTGACAAAGGAATCCGTACCCCACATGAAGGGGGGCAGCGTCATATTCCTTTCCTCAGAGACAGGATTCATCGGCGTAACCGGCGTACTGGGATACTCCATGGCCAAGTCCGGTACGCTGGGCATGATGCGTTCCTTTGCCTCAGAACTGTCAGGCACAGGCATCAGGTTCAATGCGATTGTCCCGGGATGGACCGATACGCCCATGCTCAGGTATTCCAATGCAGACGACCCCGGACGGGCGGAACGGATCATCAGCAGGACCCCCATGGGAACGTTCGGGCAGCCCGAGGATATTGGATGGGCCGCCTTATACCTTGCTTCAGATGCATCCAGGTTTGTTACGGGGACAAGCCTGGTGGTGGATGGCGGGGCCATGATTGGGTTTTAGGGAGGATATAAAGGTGATAGTATGAGGATACGTGTATATGATAAACACCTGGGAAGCTACTTCCAGTCAGAAGTGTATGCCATAATCAACACAGGATACTATGAAAAATATCTGGTATCGGTCCCCTCTGAAAATGGCGGGTATATGAAGCTATACGACTATCTGGACAAATCGGATAAGAAGCTTTCGGTCCTTGTGAACATGGTTACTCCCCAAGGGCCGGAAGGATGGATTTATAAGAAGACAGGAGATGCAGGACGGCAGTTTGAGGAATACAGGCATGTGCTGGAACATGGTATCCTGTTCTTTGAATACAGAGGATTCCCCTGGCTGTGGGAGGATACAGATACCCTGGGCGCGCTTCTGCGCGGGGAATCTGTCTTGATAAAGGACAGCATGTTCGAAGATCGATTGTATTCGGATACAGCCCTTAAAGGGTGGAACTATGTTAAGACCCAGGAGGACGCAGATGCATTTCAAAGAAGTGTGTGCGGTTTCCATGATGCGGTCATCCGTGGACTGGGTTATGTCAGCGGGGCTTATGTAACTGCGGATAAATGCATGAAACCCCTTGCTGACGTAAGGCGTGTATCCATCCAGATCCAGAGCCAGCAGTGTCAGGATTTTGAGATGATATTTGAGGGGGTGACTGCCCTTAACCTGCGTCCGCCTGGCGACAATTACATGGCGGATATATACGATGCATCGCTTTTTGTACGTGACGCATCCGTGTTCTTCAGTGACAGTTATCTGGAAAAACCAGATATGTCCTATTCAGGAACATGGATTACAGCATATGGATTACGATGGAGATTTACATAAAAGGAAAAAAGCACGGATTCAGGCAGATATCACAGGCCGGAACGATTGTTAATAGATTCACGTACAACTGGTTTTTATGAATTTTATGATATTTTTATTGACGGTATCACAAAAAAACAAAATGGTTTTTTTGAAATCAAGCGGTAGGATTTTGTATTATTGTTAAATAATATACAAAATCCTACCGCTCTTTCAATGCTTCATGAGTGAATAATGAATAAGTTATCACAAAAATTGTTAAAAATATATCATTTATTAAATTGAATTTTATTGTCAGTTATGCAATTTTTCTAATGTCTGTTTGTATATTTATTTAGGTATCTGTTTAGATATCCAACGTGTTATTTTCAAAACCAATCTAGTTTTAGCCATATTTTGCTATATTCTTATAATTTCTCCAGTTCCTTAACTATCACCCTCTATTTCCCCATATTATACCCAATAATACACAAGTAATTTTCATCCATCTAATGTAGCTGCTATTTTTCAGGCTCCATAATCACAGAAAAATAGCCAAAAAAACTTAACAAGCAGAACTATAAAGATAATGTTAATAAAAAATCGATACTAATCAAAATATTATCAAATAAATGTTAAAATATTATTTTAATTGACAGATTAAAATGCCCGGATATAATCAGGTTTAGGCACCGGTCCTGGCCTGGACGGCTGGGGCGGGATGCAAGAATATAAGGGGGTAGCAGTATGTCTACATATTATTTTTTACCTACACGCAATGTTTTTGGTGAAGGCGCGGTTCAGGAGGCCGGGTACCTGGTTAAGAGTTTAGGCGCAAAGAAATGCCTGATTGTAACGGACCGGTATCTGGGAGAAATCGGCATGGCGGACAGGGTACGGGAAATCCTGGAAAAGGCAGGGATTGAGGCATGTATTTTTGCGGGGGCAGAGCCGAACCCAACGGATAGGAACGTGGAAGCCGGAGCCAGGTTTTATCAGGAAAATGAATGCAATTCCATCATTTCCCTGGGCGGCGGTTCCTCCCACGACTGTGCAAAGGGGATTGGGCTGGTTGCTGCCAACGGCGGAAGGATTGCTGATTTTGAGGGGGTCGATAAGTCTTCAAAACCAATGGTTCCGCTTATGGCCATCAACACCACTGCCGGAACCGCGTCAGAGATAACCAGGTTCTGTATCATCACGGATACTTCCCGCAAGGTAAAGATGGCCATCGTGGACTGGCGGGTCACGCCCCAGATTGCCATCAATGATCCGGAGCTTATGAAGGGGATGCCGCCGTCACTGACCGCATCCACGGGGATGGATGCGCTGACCCATGCCATCGAGGCTTACGTATCCACGGATGCCAATCCGCTGACAGACGCAGCGGCCATCATGGCAATCAAGATGATTGCCCATTACCTACCAAAGGCAGTTGCCAACGGCAATTACATGAAGGCCAGGGATAAGATGGCCTATGCCCAGTACCTGGCGGGAATTGCATTTAACAACGCGTCCCTGGGGTATGTCCATGCCATGGCGCACCAGCTGGGCGGTTTTTATAATCTGCCCCACGGTGTGTGCAATGCAATCCTTCTGCCCTATGTTGAGAGTTATAACCTGATTGGCAATATGAACCGGTTCAGGGATGTGGCCCAGGCAATGGGTGTCCAGGTGGAAGGCATTTCCGTAACCTGTGCGGCTGAAAAGGCAATCGAGGCCATTAAGAAGCTGAGCAGGCAGCTGGAAATCCCATCGGATTTAAAGCAGCTGGGAGTAAAGGAGGAGGACTTCGCAGTCATGGCTGATAATGCCAAGAAGGACGTCTGCCAGCTGACAAATCCAAGGACCGCAACCAGGGAACAGGTCATTGAGATTTACCGCCAGGCGTATGTTGGAGAGTAGAGGGGACAAATGTTAATGCAATATTAACAAAAAGAGTTTGTTAAATAAAAGATTTTTGTTGACTATTGCCTGTCTTATGATATATCATAGTGGCCAGAGGGGTAACACAACCGTATTAATCTTCCGCCAAGGAGGGTTTTTCTGGAAACATGGTGTTTTAGGACAGTGATGGGCTGGCTTTAAAATACATGTTTTTTTTGTGCCCTAAAGTGTGTTTTATAAGCCTGTCCCGATGCTGTACCAAGTGTTGAGAGGAGAGTTTACAATGCATAATGTAGAGCTTAAGGCCAGATACCAGTTGTTCATCGGAGGACAGTGGAAGGATGCTTCTGACGGCAGGACCTTTAAGACATACTGCCCGGCAGACGGGAGCGTGCTGGCAGAGTGTGCGGAGGCAGCAAAGGAGGATGTGGATGAGGCTGTGAAGGCGGCCTGGAAGGCATTTGAGTCCTGGAAGCACGTGACGGTCAATGAAAGAGCTGTTATTTTAAACAGGATTGCAGATATCATTGACGCCAACCGGGAACACCTGGCAATGGTGGAATCCCTGGATAACGGCAAACCGATCAGGGAGACCATGGCCGTGGATATACCTATGTCCGCACAGCATTTCCGTTATTTCGCAGGCTGCATCATGGCGGATGAGGGAAGCGCCAATATGCTTGGGGAAAGCACTTTAAGCCTGATTCTCAGGGAACCAATCGGCGTGGTTGGGCAGATCGTGCCCTGGAACTTCCCGTTCCTCATGGCTGCCTGGAAGCTGGCCCCGGTGCTGGCAAGCGGCTGCTGTACTGTATTTAAGTCCTCCAGCGCCACCCCGTTAAGCGTGCTGGAACTTGCAAGGCTGATCCAGGATGTGCTTCCGGCGGGCGTGTTTAACGTACTGACCGGTTCCGGCTCCAGGTCCGGACAATATATGCTGGAGCATAAGGGCTTCAGGAAACTGGCATTTACCGGATCCACGGAAGTGGGCAGGAATGTTGCCCTGGCGGCTGCGCAGAAGCTGATACCGTCCACCCTGGAACTGGGGGGAAAATCAGCCAATATCTTCTTTGAGGACTGTGACTGGGAGATGGCCATGGACGGCCTGCAGATGGGCATCCTCTTTAACCAGGGCCAGGTGTGCTGCGCAGGCTCCAGGGTATTTGTCCAGGAAAGCATCTATGACAGATTCGTCAAAGAGGCAGTGGAGCGGTTTAACCAGGTCAAGGTGGGCCTTCCGTGGGAAGCAGACACCCAGATGGGAAGCCAGATCAACAAGGCCCAGATGGAAAAAATCCTTCAGTACATAGAAGTCGGAAAGGCGGAAGGCGCAACGGTTCTCTGCGGAGGTGAACAGCTCAAATCCGAGGGACTGGAAAATGGCTGCTTCCTTAAGCCCACCCTCCTTGGAAATGTCACAAACCACATGAGGGTTGCCCAGGAGGAAATCTTCGGGCCGGTTGCCTGCATCCTCAAGTTCAGGACCGAGGATGAGGTGGTTGACATGGCCAATGACAGCGAATACGGCCTGGGAGGAGCCGTATGGACCAGGGACATCAACAGGGCCCTGCGGGTGTCGCGGGCCATTGAGACAGGACGCATGTGGGTGAATACCTATAATGCCATCCCGGAGGGAGCGCCCTTCGGCGGATACAAGGCATCCGGTATTGGACGTGAAACCCATAAGGTCATGCTGGACCATTATACACAGATGAAGAATATCATGATTAATCTTAGTGAAGCCCCAACGGGATTTTATCCTGTGAAATAAAGCAGGGTATTATTATATAGAAGGAAGCGGTTTTGGAACGGGAAGTTCCGGGGCCGTTTCTTTTTGCTTGCAGACCTGTCTCTGTCTTATCTTTAACAATCAAATATTAAAAAAGAAAAAAATTTAAAATATATATTGACATATTTTTAACGAAGGGTTATAATGCAAACAGTGAGATTGTTAATTAATTATCAATAAGAAAAAATACCCCAACCCAAACAGGCTGATGCAGCCCCAATGCATCACAAACACAAGGAAAAATGAAGGAAAAATGGAGGAAAAGGAAATGGCAAAGAAAATCGAGCAGGTTGTTCCGGAAATCATCGACAGCGTGGACGGACTGAATGCAAAAATGAATGCAATGCGCGAAGCACAGAAAATTTTTGCTACTTACACACAGGAGCAGGTAGACAAAATATTCTTCGCAGCTGCCAGCGCGGCTGATAAGATGCGTCTTCCTCTTGCAAAGATGGCAGTGGAAGAGACCGGCATGGGTATTGTGGAAGACAAGGTCATCAAGAACAACTACGCGGCTGAGTACATTTACAATGCATATAAAGATACAAAGACTGTTGGCGTGATTGAGGAAGATAAGGAATACGGAATCAAGAAGATTGCAGAGCCAATCGGCCTGATTGCAGCTGTCATCCCCACCACCAACCCGACTTCAACCGCTATCTTCAAGACCCTGATTGCATTGAAGACACGTAACGCAATCATCATTTCCCCACATCCGCGTGCAAAGGGATGCACCATTGCGGCTGCTAAGATTGTCCTGGACGCAGCAGTAAAGGCCGGGGCGCCGGAAGGAATCATCGGCTGGATTGACGTACCTTCACTGGAACTGACCAACGAGGTCATGAGGGATGCCGACTTAATCCTGGCAACAGGCGGACCTGGAATGGTTAAGGCTGCTTACTCTTCAGGAAAACCGGCACTGGGCGTTGGCGCCGGCAACACACCGGTCATCATTGACGAGACAGCCGAAATCAAGATGGCAGTTAACTCCATCATCCATTCCAAGACATTTGACAATGGTATGATCTGTGCTTCCGAGCAGTCCGTGACTGTCCTGGAATCCATTTACAATGAAGTCAGGAAAGAATTTGAATACAGAGGCTGCTATTTCTTAAAGCCAGGCGAGATTGAGAAGGTCCGCAAGACCATCCTGGTGAACGGCGCGCTCAATGCCAAGATTGTTGGACAGAAGGCTGTTACCATTGCCAAGCTTGCCGGTGTGGAAGTTCCGGAAGACACCAAGATTCTGATTGGCGAGGTTGAGTCCGTGGATATCAGCGAAGAGTTCGCACATGAGAAGCTGTCTCCCGTACTGGCCATGTACAAGGCCAAGACATTCGACGAGGCCCTGGATAAGGCAGAGCGTCTGGTGGCAGACGGCGGCTACGGCCACACTGCTTCCCTGTATGTGAATGTCAACGAAGAAGAGAAAATCATGAAGCATGCTTTAAGGATGAAGACCTGCCGTATTGTCATCAATACACCTTCCTCCCACGGCGGCATCGGCGACCTGTACAACTTCAAGCTGGCTCCATCCTTAACACTGGGCTGCGGTTCCTGGGGCGGAAACTCCGTATCTGAGAACGTTGGAGTGAAGCATTTACTGAATATCAAGACCGTTGCTGAAAGGAGAGAGAACATGCTGTGGTTCCGTGCACCTGAGAAAGTATACTTTAAGAAGGGCTGTCTGCCTGTAGCATTAAATGAGTTAAAGGATGTAATGGGCAAGAAGAGGGCATTCATCGTAACCGACTCCTTCCTGTATAAGAATGGATACACCCATGTTATCACAGACCGTCTCAATGATATGGGACTTACCTATACCGTATTCTCCGATGTACAGCCAGACCCAACCCTGGCCAATGCACAGGCTGGTGCAAAGCTTATGAGGGACTTTGAGCCGGACGTAATCATTGCAATGGGCGGCGGTTCCGCAATGGATGCTGCTAAGATCATGTGGGTTCTGTATGAGCATCCGGAAGTGGACTTCATGGACATGGCAATGCGTTTCATCGATATCAGGAAACGTGTATACACATTCCCGAAGATGGGCGAGAAGGCATACTTCATCGCTGTTCCGACTTCCTCCGGTACTGGCTCCGAGGTTACGCCTTTCGCAGTTATCACAGACCAGGAGACCGGCATCAAATATCCGCTGGCTGACTATGCCCTCCTGCCCAACATGGCAATCGTGGACACAGACAATATGATGAGCCAGCCAAGAGGACTGACAAGCGCATCCGGCGTTGACGTCCTGACCCATGCACTTGAGGCATACGCTTCCGTCATGGCTACCGATTACACGGACGGCCTTGCACTTAAGGCCATGAAGAATGTATTTGACTACCTGCCGACTGCTTATAATGAGCCGACTAACGTAGAGGCACGTCAGAAGATGGCTGATGCTTCCTGCATGGCTGGTATGGCATTTGCCAACGCATTCCTAGGAGTGTGCCACTCCATGGCACATAAGCTGGGCGCTTTCCACCACCTGCCACACGGTGTTGCAAACGCACTGTTAATCTCCCTGGTCATCGACTTCAACGCTGCTGAGAACCCACGCAAGATGGGCACCTTCTCACAGTACCAGTATCCACATACACAGGCAAGGTATGCGGAGTGCGCAAGATTCTGCGGAATCCAGGCCAAGGATGATGCTGAGGCAGTTAAGAAGCTGATTGAGAAGACTGAGGAACTTAAGAAAGCCGTTGGAATCAAGTCCTGCATTAAGGATTACGGCATTGATGAGAAAGACTTCTTAGACAGGCTGGATGACATGGTTGAGCAGGCATTCGATGACCAGTGTACCGGTGCCAACCCAAGATATCCTCTTATGAGCGAGATTAAAGAAATGTACTTAAAAGCTTACTACGGTAAATAATTCGTACCCATCATGGGTAAATACCTTTATCCTTTGTGTTTGGAACAGGCCGTCTGTCATATGACAGGCGGCCTGTTCATGCTTTTATTCAAGTCTCTATAATTCCTTTGTATTCACGGAAATTCCTTCGAAAAAAGATTCATAATTGATGTTAAATATTTCCTTCATGGCGGCCAGCTCGGAAACTCGGATATTATAAGTACCGCCCTCAATCTGCGAGTATATGCTGCGTGAAATATTGATGCCCATGAGCTGCATCTTGGCTGTTACCTGCTCCTGGGTCATGTGGGACTGCAGGCGGTATTTGCGGATGTTTGGTCCGATCCTGAAATCCTGCTTTATTTTTTGTTCCATGGCACCCTCCATAATATGCAAGAAATAGGTTGCACTTCCTTGATTTTACGATAAATGTCGTATATAATTGCAATGTATAGGTTGCACAGGAGAAATTGAAAATATAGATGCTGAAATGCGGAATAGGAGTTATGAATGAAGCCGGAGAAAAACCAGGGGGGTTTGTTAATCAGACTGCAGGAATTAGCGGGCTGCCAGTATTTATCGGACCTCCATAATAGTTTTTACATAGAAGATGTGCTGTATGCACTCCGTAGGATTAATATAGCTTCTTATTCCCTGGATGAGTGGAGGGAAGCCATCCGGTATATCCTGGGGGAGGATTTGGAATGCAGGTCTGGGGGGGAGGCAGTGGAGGTGTTGATTAAGAAGTTGAGGGATGTTTAGATTGTTTTTTTGTGAGGGGTACGTCCGGGGAGCGGGGCAGGGCGGACGGCGGCGGATAGGACGCTGAGTTCCGGAGGATGCAGCTTCTAAGGGGCTGACAGGCAAAAAGACGGGGGATCGGTGCTATTCGCTGAGAAACTCTGAAAAGCTTTCTCAGCTCAGACCACCTTGAGTTCTGGCTTTGATGCTAGTGTTGCCTGGCTCAAAAGGTCCTACAGCCAGTACCTGCTATCTACACCAGGAGCACGTCTGTAAAGCTAGCCGTAGAACCACTACGCCGTCACTTTACAGACGCACTCCTGATGCAGATATCAGACACTGGCTGCAGGACCTTTTGAGCCGGACAACACTAACTCACCCCCGCCTTTTTGCCTGCCACCCCCTAAGAAGC
>SKEY01000588.1_pt1 | contig 56899 bp, 64 predicted proteins | sample 4843871 | NCBI WGS metagenome assembly SKEY01 (sample SAMN11008797, study PRJNA524170) | human gut metagenome | biome: Human fecal sample; material: Feces; isolation source: fecal sample from pouch patient p36 | host: Homo sapiens | place: Israel: Tel-Aviv | collected 2016-12-04
GAGTTCGCCCTGTCCGATACGGACGGTATTGAGGTTTTCCTGCTCCCCCGGCAGAACGTGGTACCGGAACTGGGGCTGTTCCTCTATGACAGCTCGGTCGATGAAGGCGAATATTACCGCGAGATGCGCGAATACGGCACCTATGTCGTGGAGTTCGGCGCACCCGGTAACTACGGGCTGTTGAACAAGGCGGTGCCGCACGCCCTGTTCAAGAAGTTCGCCCACTCGTGCTGGTCGGAGCTGTGCGAGATCTACGGCATACCGCCCCGCTACATCAAGACCAACACGCAAGATCCGGCGATGCTCGACCGGGCGGAGGATATGCTGCGTGACATGGGGTCGGCGGCCTACTTTATCATCGATACCACCGAGGAGTTCCAATTTGCCCAAGGGGTCAGTACGAACGGGGATGTGTATAACAACCTGATCTCTCTTTGCAACTCCGAGATGTCGCTGCTCATCAGCGGGGCGCAGATCGGGCAGGACACCAAGAACGGCAACCGCTCGAAAGAGGAAGTGGGTGTCAAACAACTGGAGAAGTATGTCAATTCCGATAAACGGCAGGTGGAGGACTGGATGAACTCCATCGTCCTTCCGGCGCTCTTCCGGATCGGTTTTCTTCCGGACGGCTTGCGTTTCTCGTTCAATTCGGAAGAGGACACCGGACAGTTGTGGGAACGTACCGCGCAAGCGATGCAATACTATGAGATCGATCCGACTTGGATCAAGGACAAGTTCGGTATCGAGGTAACCGGCAAACGATCTTCCGGACAGGAAGGTTTTTTCGGATCAGCCCCGAAAGAGAATCGGGGCTGACGGCACGGATCAATGAATTGTACCGGGACGGTCTTACTCCTTTTGAGGCCGAGGGTAACGAAGACATACCCGCTATCGACGAGCGTGTCTTCAAATCGGCCCTGCGAAAGATATTCCGCAGGGAGGGTTTCACGGCGGAGATGCTGGCGGAGCCGAAGGTCCGTGCCTTGGTGGACGCGTATGCCGGGGCGTATGAGGGGGCGATCGCTCCCTCTTTGGAGAGCGGCGTGATTCCGGAGGCCATGGCGCGAAAGCTCAAGGAGGATATCTTTGTCTTTTCCGGATTCAAGACCTACCAGGGATTGAGGGAGGCATCCCGCCTGTTGCGCGACGAAGACGGGACGGTGAAGCCGTTCAACCGTTTTTACAACGATATAACGGCGATCAAGGAGGATTATAACCGCCATTGGCTGAAAGCGGAATATCTCTTCGCCCAGGCCTCTTCGGAAATGGCCGCCAAATGGAAGGACTTTGAGGCGGACGGCGACCGCTACAACCTGCAATACCGTACCGCGCACGATAGCAAGGTTCGTCCGGAACACGCGGTACTGCACAATGTGACGCTACCGGCCTCTGATCCCTTCTGGGAGGAGTTCTTCCCGCCAAACGGATGGCGATGCCGCTGTACGGTGGTACAGGTGCGCAAAGGCAAGTATCCCGAATCGGACAGCGTGACCGCCATCCAGCAGGGACGGGAGGCGACCTACCAAGCGGGAAAGAACGGCGTGAACCGTGCCGAGATGTTCCGTTTCAATCCCGGCAAGCAACAGGTCGTATTTCCGAAACACCATCCTTATTATGACGTAAGCCAACGCGAACGGGAAGCGGTACGGGACGCCCTTCATCCGGGGGAGAAAGAATATATGGTGGTACCGACCACCGCCGGACAGCTTCGTATCCATAGCGGGCATGGCAAGGGAGAGCGGAAAGAAAACATCCGGGTCGGCTCTTATTTCGCCAACAAATACGGCTACGAGATCGACCTGCTGGATAACCCGGACGGCGTGAAATCGGCGGACAGCTACAACCGGACGTTGGGGTATGAGGAGGAATACAAGGTCAGCCAGACGCCCTCCAAGAACTCCATCGACCGATTGATCCGGGACGCCAAGAACCAAGCCGACCATATCGTGCTTTGGATCGATTCGGATATATCGCTTGAGGATTTGAGTGCCGCCTTGCGTTCAAGGGTGCGCCGTTCTGATAACATACGGACCATTACGATCGTGATAAACGGGAAAGATGTAAGTCTGACACGGGCCGAGATCGTATCGGAGGGCTTTAAAATACGACTGGCAGACCTGAAGTAATCAAATCTGCCAGAAGGGGGCTCACGGCCTTTCGGCTTAGAACCGCCGCAAATATACAAAACATATCAATATGGACAACAACGATTTCCTAAATAATGTCATGCGTGACCTGAAAGTCGAGCTGGATGACGAATTTGACCGCAACTTCGAGCGGAAGGCCTTCTTCGACCGGCCGTGGGCACCGCTCAGTCCGAACTACAATCCGTCGGAGGGATCGATGTTGATGCGCACCGGTGCCCTCCGGCGCAGTCTGCATAGCCGGATAGACGGCACGAGGTTGATTTATGAAAACAGCCTGAAATATGCCGGATTACAGAACTATGGCGGCACGGTGCGGCAGGACTTCGTCCCCTCCGACAAGATGCGCCGCTGGGCATGGGCGAAAGCCCGTGAACGCCGTGAACAGGGTGACAAACCCGGCGAAGAGAAGTTCCGCCGTATGGCCCTCGCCAAACGGATCAGGCGGACGATTTCAGTACCAGCCCGCCCCTTTATCGGCGAGCATCCCCGTATAAGGGAAATCGCCGCGGAAGTGGTTCGGGAGAATGCTGAAAAGACATTGGAAGAGGCTAAGCGAGCCTTCAAATCATAAATTACAAATCATAAATCATGAAAGAGATTTTGGAAGCCGTCATGCGGCGGCTAAAAGAGCAGGTTCCCGATCTGGCTTACGTCAGCGAAGACTGGGGACAGATGGATTATTACAACGAAGCCCCGCCGGTAAAGTTTCCTTGCGCGCTGATCAGCGTGAGCCACATCGGCTTCGAGTCGGAAACGTGGGGGTTGCGCCGTGCCCGGCTGACCTTCCTGATCCGTATTGCCGACTGTCCCGTTTTCACGGGTAACATGGCCGCTCCGGAACAGCACCGCAGCCGGGCATTCGCTATCTTCGACTTGATGGAACAGGTGGGCAATTGCCTGTATGGGTTCGGTACCGATGCTTTCAACGATATCGAGCAGCAGGAGGTCACCCGTTACAACCGTGAGGACGCGATCCGCGAATATGCGATGACTTTCACGACCGGGTATGCGGTGGAATCAGAAGAGGGATAACTGCCGGTCTTCATTGCGGGTACGTTCTTGGTGGATGTTCACCCCGATGTAATTCAAGAACGTCCGGTAGCACATCGGATAAACCGGATAGACGTACCGCCGCCACACCTCTTTGTAGCAGCGGTCGCGCCTACCTGGTTCATAATGCCGCCTCACGATGTCGCAGACAAGCGCGATGCGTTTTAATGTATTCCGGTGATAACCCATAGAACAGATAAACCAAACAACCTTTGTGTGAACAAAGATAAAAGGCCCGGAAGGTTATTACAACCATTTCCGGACCTTTCTCTTGTAATGTTATCATATTTCTTATATAACACTTTTATATGTTGTTTTTGATAACACTTTCTATATCTTCAACCGCTTTTAAAATCGCCGCGGAGCTTTGTCGGAGTTTTTTGTTCTCCTCTTCAAGTATAGCAATCTTTTCCCTTTGTAACCCGCTTGTTTCAAGGAGGCGGAGATAATCGTGCCCCGTTCTTAACAAGGCTCTTGAGGCCTGTTGGTGACCTGTTTCACGTTTTATCTCCTGCAACATCCTGTTGTCATCTACGGTTAGATTGCGAATCAAAATGTTTTTAACCATCACTCTTATGTCGTTATTGATTCTTTTCTGCTTCTAGATGTTGTAATCGTTTCAAATGATAGACCACTGCCTCGAAAAACTCAAGGCTCATTTCACTTTGCCGCTTGGCAATCCGACTTCTTAACCGTGGAATACGTTCTTTAATCAATTCCGCTGATCCCTCCGCATCCTTGATGCATTGGGAAACGCTGGGCACTAAACCCATTTGACGTGCGATTCTTGTATTCATATCTATTTAATTTAGAATTAAACAAAACCTAATAGCTTGTGGTATTTTTCCAACACTTCTACTAATTTTTTTTCATCTATTTCACCCAGACTTTTCCGGACGCAGAACCCTTCATCGGAACAGTCGTAGAATAATTCTCGAATTTCTTTTACCATCTCCCAGCATTTTTGGCGATTTTCTATTGCTCTATGTTGGAGAGTATAAGCATTCTTTATTTCTTGCTCCATATCAGGTAAAAGAAGTTTGATAAACTCGTCATACTCACATTTATAAAGATGAATTGAAACGCCATCAGCTATATCAATATCAATACTTCTGTTTGACAAATCATTGTTTCTTATCTTCATATTTTTTTAGTTGTTAGTTTATCTTATCTTTTACTGCAATAGCATATGTAACCATCATTTCAATGGAGACAACAAGAAGTCCAAGCCAAAAATTAATTCTAAAAGCCACTACAGCCAGAACGACAAGAAACAATATGTAACCGGTCAGGCCTATCAAGCCAAAAATAATTTTATTCATACGCCTACTTTCTTTATTAATAATATCTGCTCCGATTTATTTCGGAACAGCTCTTGCTTGATCATTTGAGTCCATACCTTCAGTATTTTTTATAAAACCGCCTTCTCCTCCGTATTTGTGATAACTCGAAAAAGAAGGCGGTTTTTATTTTCCCGTATGCCTACGCGACCCTCCACTCTTATGTGGCGTCTTCCGGCATATAAGCCGATACATACGTTGTTACCTCGCACGATACGATTACCCGACCGGTGCCTTTACACTGCGGGCAAATCGTACCCTCCTTCCTTCCCTTACCCTCGCAGACTTTGCAGACCACGATATGCGGTGGGATCGTCTTTTCACGTTTGAGTGCCGGGGATTCCGTTTTGACAGGTTCCGCCGGTTTTCTTCTGAATTTGTTTAAAATGTTGCTCATATTCATTTTGATTATCTATTCTTACCTGTTTCATCCGGCTGCCAGGCGATAGTTACGACCGCCTTCAGACGTTTATTCCCTTTACACACGGGGCAATCCTGCTTGATGCGCTCTCCGTAATCATCCACTCCCCAGAACCAGCCGTTGCCGTGGCAATAACTACAGGGGAAGCCGCCGAACTCGACCCGTTCGACAGGACACTCTTTCGGGAAGAGCGGCGGCTGGATCAATAGCGCGTGTTGTTGCTTGCTCATGCCTCTGTCATTCCTAATGGTATCGCTATCCATGCCCCGTTATCGTTCTTGACCTCGGCCCGGATGAACCGTTTGCTGATGGCCGGCTGGTAGGCCTCCTCGATGATCTGCACGCCTTCCATGAAACGCTCGTTTCCCGATTCCTCGGCTATCTTGCGGAGCTGGACGATACGGCTCGCCTTCAGAGTGCCTTGGGCATTACGGGCCAACAGACGGAGTACCATCTTAACGAGCGCCTTCGTTTCCTCGTTATTGGCAAGCCCCTCGATATACTCCTTCACGATAGCGATGCCGTCCTCCACCGTGTCGCGATAACCGTCGGTCTCATAATACCCTACGGTGATACGCTTGTCACCAGCGGAATTGGTAAAGGTGTCTGTACGTTGGCCGTCCTTTTTCAGTTTCAAGACTTCCGACTTCATGTCGATCACGCGGCGGAAGTTATTCAGTACGCCGTTCTTTACGGTCTTGATGCAGTCGCTGACCGCTTGCAAGTCCGGGATCGCCTCCTCGATCGTTTCGTCCACCAGTTCCTTGTAGGCCTCGCGGTCGCGCTTGGCTTGTTCCTTAGCTTTCTTCTTGGCTTGCGCCGCCTTGAACGCTTCATACTCCTGCCGTTCTTGGGCTGTCATTTCGATTGTCTGTTTTACTTCTTCCATGTTTTCTTTGTTTTTGGATGGTTACACATCTGTCTGTTCTGTATCTCTTGTACTCACTCCGTAGGTAAGCGATGGATCGCTCCAGTCTCTCGATCTCCTCGTCCCACTCCCGCAGCAGCCGGCGTTGCGCCTCCATGTCCTTGGTCGGGCGGGTGAGCAGCGTATCGACCAGGAAATCCCGCTCGCCACTCAAGTAGTCCAGCCGGCGGCGCAGTCGCTTGCCCTGTTCCTTGATCTCGTCGAGCTTGTCTTGTAATGGTATATATTTCCCCATGTTGATCTCTGATTTCCGATTGTCAATAGGGCAAGACGGGGAAATCCAATTCCGGGTTGCCGGTAATATCCACGCTGTTGCGCTTGCGATAGAGGTTATAGATCGCCGATAGGCGGCTCTCCGGGATCGCGTTGAAGTTGCCGCAGTTGGCGGCGCGGCAGGCGATGCCCATCACGTAGCGGATCTTCGCCTGGTCGCTCTCGAAGGTGTAGCCCAACTTGTCCACCCACTGGCAGATGGCGGCGATCACCCGTTTGCGAGCGAGGTTCGCGCTGTCTTCGTAGCGTTTTTTCTTTTGCTCGGGCGTGCCCTTCATCGCCTCGATCATGAGGCTGTATTCTTTCGGATACTTCTCATACATTTCCGACAGCGAGGTCGTGCGACCGCCGCTGTGCTCATGCACGATGCCCTCCTTGATCACGTCTTTATAGTGCGGATCGTAGCCCGGAACCTCCTTCAAGAGCGTCCAGAAGAGGGCGTGCGAGGGGGCGCATCTCTTGGTTTGTCTTTTTGTTGTTGCCATAAATTTTCAATTGTCTCGTTCCCGGAGGCGGAATCGAACCGCCTCGTGGTAACCGTTCGGGATGTCTTAATCGGCCGTCTCCTCCAGTAGCAGGAAGCCGTTCAGCCGCTCTTTCATCAGCGCGGAGGCGATTAGGTTGATCTTCTTGGCGACCACCGTCTCCCCCTCCAGCGAGAGTCCGGGCTTGAGGGTGCCGAGGCCGTCCAGCAGTACCGGCTCTCCATCCTCCAGGTGGTTGTAGGCCATTTCCACGAAGGCGTTCAGCACGCTCATGGTGCGGATGGCCGGTATCCCGATCGTTTTCTCTATCTCCATGGCGATCTCCTTGGTCGAGACGGTTTTTCCCTGTACCGGACGTACGTCAATGCTGGGGTGTCCGAAATTTCCCCTTACCGTTTTCTTGTACTTGATCATGTCTGTCATCTATTTTGAAGGTAAAACATCGATTCGAAAAACTCCTTGGTGAGCGGCTCGCCCCGGCGGTCGGCTTCCCGGATGGCGGGCTCGAGGTAGTCGGCCAGCTCGCCGTAGTTGTCGGCGTTCATCCGGAGCAGCTTCATGAGATCCTTGCCGTAGCCCCGTCCCTCGAAGAAACGGGCAAAAGTGCGGTCGATCGGGCGGACGTGACGGATCCCCGCCTTGAAGCGGCGGATAAACTGGGGCATGCCCTCCTTGCGCTTCGTCTTTTCCAATTTGTTCAGGATGTCGTCCGTCCCGATCATGACGATGGCGCAGATGCCCTTCAGATAGTCGTAGATCGTCTTGATGGAGAGGAGACCACGTACGGAGAGGTATTCCGCCTCGTCGAACACAAGGATCGGCAGGTTGCCGTTGTCGGCGATGCGCGACAATTCCATGCTGATACGGTCGATCCGGTAGGAGACGGAGCCGTCGAACGACACCTTCAGCACTTTCTGCATCTTGCGCACCAGGTCGCTGATCGAGTCATTCTGGTTGCAGGTCACGACGTATGTCCCTTGCGGGTAGGCCTGCCGGAAACGCTCGACCGTGTAGCTCTTGCCGCACCCCGTCTCGCCCACGATGATACGTGTCGTGGCGGTCTCCTTCGCCTCGGTCAGCTCTTTCACGATATCGATGAACTGCTCGGTCTCCACTAATGGCCAATACTCCTTCGTCACCTTGTGGCCGATACGCCCGGCGAGGGCGAGGAACCATTTGTCGTCGATCTCCGACTCCTTGCCGGTCCGGCTGTTGATGAAGGTGAACACGCCTTTCATCATGCTGCTCAGGTAACTGACGTTTACGCCTGTCAGCTTCGACAGCTCGTTCTGGCTGATGCCTTTTTCTTCCATGTAGGCTTGCGCAGCCTGTATGATGGATTGTTTTTCTTCTACTTTCATAAGTCTCTGAATTTATCTAAGTCTATTCTTGATTTCGCATATTCTTCGTAGGCCTTCTCTTTCTGTTTTTTCTCCGTTTGAGCGGCTTTTTGACGCTGTTTGAGCAGGGATTTGGAGGCCTTCAAAGAGAGCTTGTCTTCGATCTCGTTGGCCAAGTCTTCTTCTGATTTGACCAGTGAGGAGTGTTGCAGGTATCCCTTGTGCTGCCCCCGGCTGTCGGTCAGCATGGTGGCGGTACGCCAGCCCTCTATCTCCGGTGTCTGCCTGATCAGGTTCATCACGACCTCCTCGTCTTTGGCAACCACGCCGACCACGTAAGGTTCCAGAACCTCCTTATTGTATTGGTCAATTCGTTTGTGTGCTTCGAAATCACCTTCCTTACGATCCCGCAATGCCATCGGTTGTTTGTGTACCGCCTCCAGTAGGTAGCGTTCTCGCATGGTTTCGTCTGCCACAAGAATGGTCGACAGGTCCCGTTCGTCGTACATTACCGTCCAACTTTGCAGCGGGTTCTTGCGGAAGTTAAGGTCGAACGAGTCGTATGCGCGGGGTTCGCCGAGGATGGTCGGAGTCAAACAACCTGCGTTCAAGCGGATCGTGCGGTCGTTGCGCATGCCAAAGTTCAACAGGTAGCGTTCGCGGTCGAGCGTCAGGCGGTCCGACATAGGCATCTTGCCCCACGCCTTCATCCAAGTGGCGTGCTTCTTGGAGCGTTCCTGCGCCATGATCCAATGGATTTGCTCGATGACACCCTCCTTGCCGGGGAACCGCCTCTTGTTGGCGTTCAGTACGTCGATATTGGGCTGGTGCTCCTTCCGGGAGGTGATTCCGAAACCGCTCCAGTTGTAGTTGCCGAAGTAGAACTGGCAATAGTCGGTGTTGAGTTTCCGGAAATAGCGTTCCACTGGTTTCGTCTTGGCATTTTTTACTCGTGCCGGGGTGAAATATTTCGCCACGTCGGAGTAGATCGTGCCCATCGACTTGATCCCGTAGTGGTCACTCTGGATCTGGTAAGGACGATATGGACCTCCCAGCGTGTCGTGCACATAATCAATGGCGTTCTTCACGGCGGCTGCGATCAGCTTCACGCTCTCGCATTCGCCGATGGCATAGCCCACCGGATAGTCGCAACAGGCATCCGTCACCACGACAGCGGTCAGGCGGTTCATATAGGTATGGGTGACCTTCCCGTCTGCTCCCTTGACATCCTTCTGGTAGTAAAGTTCGACCGTCCACCCGTCGAGGCTCCAGAACGACAACGCTTCCGCCGGTCGTTTGCGCCTGCGCTGCATGGCGACCTTGTTGCGGAACGCCTCCGATCCGTTACGCCCTGCCTCCACGATCAGCTTATACTCATTCAGGTAGTTCAAGGCCGAACGGCGGCTGATCGTATCCCATCCCTTGGCTCCGGCCACCATGTTATAGAGGTCGGCTATCTGTTGCGCGTTGTAGCTGGCGCCACGTCCGCAGATGCTCCGGAGCAGGGCGACCTGTTCCTCCTCGTAGACCTTGGAGGCGTTCTTGTTGTCCTTCCCCCGGTTGTCGATGCAGCAGACGGCACCTTTCACCTCGTACTCGCGTATCTTTTGGCGAAGTTTCACATAGGCGGTCGGTAACGCGATCTTCTCGCGTGAGATCAGGAATACCATGTCGTCATATAGCTCCTTGACGGTCGTATATCCGGCATCCTTCACATCCTGTTTTCGTTTCAGTCGGGTGAAGAGGGAAAGCCACCGGCAAGCCTCCGCCGCTTTTTGGCGGGCTTCGGGCGATAACTTCTCGCCATTGGAGTATGTCGCCACGTCCAAGGCGTTTTCATCTTCCGTAGTCAACCGGGCGTATGCCGACAACCGTTGCTTGACAGCCGACAGGCGGCCGTTGCGGTCGTACCATTCCTCCGGCGACAGGCCGTCCATGCAGACCGTGCGGATCATGGCTTGGTAGGTGGGCTTCAGGCCGAGGTAATGCAGATAGATCGTCTTGCCTTCTTTATGGTGGGGCCAGCAGGATAGTTCTCCGTTACGATGACCAGCCATTGAACGTTTCAGATAATTTTCCGACACCCCGCATTCCACCAGTTCCGGAACCGTCACGCACAGTGTCCGCTCGTCCGGACCCGCCACCTTCGAGTAGCAAGCCGCATCCTTTGGTATGTTTCTATATTCAGGCATCGTTTTTCTTTTTTTATTGTTTTGTTCCCGGAAGCGGATTCGAACCGCTGACCATATCTTCTGAATTACCAGTGCCGATTGTTCTACCTGACTGAACTATCCGGGATACCACCCTCGTACCGCGGGCCGCGTACCGAAACCAAACCTAAACCAATCTTAATTGAAACCTAAACCCTGATTGTTATCCTTGTCGCCGCCATCCAGTATCCGTGCCATCGTTTTATCTATCCAAGCCACGAAACGGTCGGCCTCCTTACCGCATTCTACCTCATTTCCGATCAGCAATAAGCTGAACACGAACCAAATCGTACAAAGCAGGCTTCCCTCCAGCTCGTTCCCGTATTCCATCGTGTCGATCCCGGCAAAGAGGAATACCCAGCTGATCACCCATCCGTATAGTATCACTTTCGCTTTCATGATCAGCCCTCCGCCAATTGCGCTTTCGCCAACACCTTCGTCTCGTACACCAATCCCGGATCCAGCATCTCCATCCAGCCGAACTCCCTTTTCAGCAACCGGTCAAGCACCGCCCAGTCCTCCAGCGACACGCAGTCGTTATAATTGTACCATTGGTTCTCGCCCGTCTCCGGATCCAGCCCGATGATGCCCCAGAACTCCTTGCCGGCCGCCCCGATACGCACCTTGCACTCACCCTTGGCGATCACCACCCGGAACACCGGCCGTTCCTCTTCCTTCCGCCCGGTGTAGACCAGCATCCGGAAGTTCACCTCATACTCCGAATCCATATCAAAAGGAGCTTCGCAAAGCGCTTTGTAATCGATTCTCTTTCTTGTTTCCATCATTTTCAATTTTTAATTCTCAATTTTCAAATTCTTTGGCTCCGCCCCCGGTCTCGCTCCGGTACTTGCAAGTAGCCAGCTTTCTTGGGCGGAATAGTCTCGGTCTCAGTTAAATTGCCTACCTTTGTAGGTGAACACAAAAAATTAATCTGTATGGATGAAGATGATTTGAAACTGCTCATTGCTCAGCAAGTTGTATTATTGAAGCGTATCGAGAAACTTGAAAAAGAAGTCCGAGGTGGTAGCCGTATGGCTCCAGTCAGTGCCTATCAAGAAGAACTCGAACGGGAAGCAATGAAGATTATCGATCAGATAGAAGTCTGATAAAAATCAAACCACTGTACCCCATATTTCTGGGGATAATGCAGGATCGATCGGTAAAGTAAGATACCCATAAGACGGTATTCTACTTTCACTCCTACAACAGCTAAATCACCCGTACCATTAAATCTTTCTACAATCGGTTCAATCGTTTTTTTAATCATCCCCACTCCTCCTGTTTGTTATTTAATTCATGAATCAATCCGTCCACCTTCCCGGACAACTTCCGCTTGTTCTCCCAATAGGCCTTTACCACCTCGCGGAACAACCAAGTGCGCTTGCGCCGGTTGTCGAACATATAGTCTATATACCGGCGGCTATACTTTACGGAAAGGGATTCACGGATCGATAGCCGGTCGTATTTTGTTAATTCGTTTATAATTTCTTGTATATTCATATTGAATCACTACTTTTGTTCTGTTGATTGGCACAAAGATATGTTACATTTATTCGCAAACCAAGATATTTTGCGAATATTTTTCGCTAAAAATTATATTTTATGGAATTATATCTGATTATCAAGGCAATTAGAAAGCATGTAAACTTGTCGCAGGAGGAGTTTGCGAATAAACTTGGCATAACCCGTTCCAATCTTTCACAAATGGAAATAGGCCGGAATACCCCAAGTGTTGCTTTATTAAATGATATTGCGAATATATTTCGCATAAACATTAGTGTGGTATTCCAAATGATGAATGCGAAAGAAGAAGATTTACATCAACTATTACCGTTACTTTCTTTCAAAAATGATTGTAACCTAAATTGTAACCCTTATTGTAACCTATCCAATGATTCTGCCCTAAATTCTGGCAAAACGAATGGTATAGAAACAACCGATTCGGAAGGTAAGGAATCCCCTGTTTTTTTATCTGTTGGTGGCAAAACAAATAGTACAAATGCGGTTGGGAAACGTCCGGAGATCCAGATTCTGCATCATCCCAAAGTGGCTGACAAGATCATCACCCAACAAACGATACCGGTATATAATGTAGAAGCGGCTGCCAACCTAAAAACGGTCTTTTCCAACAAAGACCAAAACATTCTGGGAGAAATTACTATGCCGGACATACCTCGCTGTGATGGCGCTATCTATGTACGTGGCGATAGTATGTACCCACTGTTAAAGTCGGGAGACATCGTTGGCTATAAGGAGATTATGGACTTCCAAAACGTGATATTCGGGGAGATGTATATTGTTTCCTACGATATCGAAGGGGATGAATATGTCTGCGTGAAATACGTCAACCATAGCGACCGTGACGGCTACTACAAGTTGGTCAGCTACAACCCCCATCACGATCCGAAAGACATCCCCATCTCCCGGATCAGTGCGATGGCACTGGTGAAGTTCAGTATAAGGATGAATACGATCATATAAACAGGAGGCGGTTATGGAAAATGATAATATAACAGATACGATACGGGTTACAATGGTGCTTACGGAGGAATGGAGTGCCAGACTGGACGATATTCTTCAAAAGGCCTTTGACAATAAGGGCATAGCTTCAATGGATGTTCAAGACGAAGCGGAGATTGCTATCTATGAGGCTGCATTTGAACAATTGGAAGACTTACGTTTTGGCAAAGCATTGACCGATACAGACTTTCAGATGTATAGCAAGGCAATTCCGTTTTTGCTGACAGGCGGTTTTACCGCCTTCTATAAATCCCAAAAAGAAGAAACAGAACGAAAACGAAAATTGACTGATTATCAAATCAAAGCGGCAAAGCAAGAGCCTTATCTAATCGCATGGAGTGTCATTACCACACTTGCCACGCTCATATTGGGCTGGCTGCAATTCTCCAAGTGAGGCAAGACGTGATTTCAGCTTTTCTATTTCCTTTTTTATGTAGGACATTTCGGGTATTTCCTTATATTTCTGGTATGTAAAGTGCGTATTATCAGATGATAGCATTAATACAATATCTGTCATGGCTCGTTTGTACAATGCGATATCCCGATGGTTATCCAATATCAATTTAACAATACTCTTTCCCATATTCTAATTCCATTTATACCGTAAACTCTATTTTATTGTTTTCCACTTCTTATCAAGTGGGATTGAACAATCATCGCCCGCTTGGTTATCTTACTGCTTCCGTCGGTCATACCTGCGTGCAGGAGGCTATTCTTGGTGATCCCGACCTCTTCCTCGCTCAGTGTATCGAAAATGGCCGAAATCGAGCCAAAATAATAGTTCTTCTTCTCGTAGATCAGATGTACATGTATTACCTTTGTCATAATGTATTTAGCATTTTCTTTACTACAAATATACGAAATAATGATTATATGGAATAATTTGCAGGAAGATATATTTCAATACATCATAGCAATTAACTCTAAGCATTACCAACAAAGGAAAAGAGGAAATGATATTCCGTTTTATTGAAAAAATAGCCGAAACAGATACTCTGATCAAAAAAGCCAAATACCTGCCTCGAATTTGACCAGTTCAATACTTTGATTAAACTAACGCCATAAAAACACCATCAAAACGCCCTCAAAATTCAAATACAATTCAAGTAGGTTATACTTATTGTTTTGCCGTACCCCTTCTCCACTTCCTTTCTAACCATTTGTCTTTCAACCCTTATTAATGTTTTTATTCGATTTATGTTTTTATACTATTGGTATTGCCCCCTATAATAGTAAAGAGTTTTTAAGTCCATCTCAATCCGAACTCTTTACTAATCCGGGCTTAATTAGTACCTTTGCACTCTAACTAAATCGAAAATGATAGATCAGACCGTATTTAACAATAAAAAGGCCGCTTATTATACGCTGGGTTGCAAACTAAATTTCGCGGAGACCTCTACCATTGGAAAGCTATTAGCCGAACAAGGGGTACGCAAGGTGCGCCCCGGAGAGAAAGCGGATATATGCGTGGTGAATACTTGCTCCGTAACGGAACTGGCCGATAAGAAGTGCCGGCAAGCGATCCGGCGGATCGGTAAGCAACACCCCGGAGCCTTTATCGTGGTGACCGGTTGCTACGCACAGTTGAAGCCGGAGGAAGTCTCCCATATAGAAGGCGTTGACTTGGTTCTTGGCGCCGAACAGAAATTAGAGATCCTTCAATATCTGGAGAACCTAGAGAAGAAAGAACACGGAGGAACTGTTATCGCCTCACAAAGCAAGGATATACGTTCCTTCTCCCCTTCTTGCTCGGCCGATGACCGTACACGTCATTTCTTGAAAGTACAAGATGGATGCGATTATTATTGCTCCTATTGTACCATTCCTTTCGCCCGTGGAAGAAGCCGGAACGGGACGATCGCCAGCATGGTGGAACAGGCGCAGGAAGTCGCACGTAAAGGAGGCAAGGAGATCGTATTGACGGGCGTAAATATCGGGGATTTCGGCAAAAGTACCGACGAGACCTTTATCGACTTAATCCGGGCTTTGGATGAGGTAGAGGGAATCGTACGCTATCGTATCTCTTCCATCGAGCCGAATCTGATTACCGACGAGGCCATAGATTTCGTGGCCCATAGCAAACGTTTCGCTCCTCATTTCCATATTCCTTTGCAAAGCGGTAGCGATGCTGTCTTGCAATTAATGCGCCGCCGTTACGACACCGCTCTTTTCCGTCATAAGATCGAAAAGATCAAGGAAATAATGCCGCATGCTTTCATTGGCGTAGACGTAATCGTTGGAACCCGTGGCGAGACAGACGAGTACTTCGAGGAGGCACGCCAATTCATAGGCAGTTTGGATATAAGCCAACTTCACGTGTTCAGCTATTCGGAACGACCCGGAACCCAAGCGTTGAAGATCGATCACGTGGTAGATCCGAAGACCAAGCATGCACGCAGCCAACAACTCTTGGATATCTCGGATCGGAAACTACATGCCTTTTATGAGGCCCATATCGGACAGGAAGCGAATGTCTTATTCGAGCATACCAAGAAAGACGGCAAGATGCACGGTTTCACCGAGAACTATATAAAGGTAGAAATCCCTTATGATGCCACCTTGGTCAATGAGACCCGCAAAGTCGTACTAGGCGGCTGGAATGAGGATCGCACCGCATTAATAGTCAACAATCAATCATCAACCGTCAACTAAGATGTGGGATAAAATACAATATGCCTTTCTTTATAGCTGGGTAAAAGTACACGCCTTACTTCCCATGCGAGCTTTATACGTGTTATCAGACATCCTATATGTCCTTATCTATAAGATAGCCGGATACCGGGTAAAAGTAGTGCGCCGTAATATAACCGCCTCTTTCCCGGATAAATCCAAGGCAGAATTACGCCAATTAGAACGTCGGTTCTATCATCATTTCGCCGATTATATCGTGGAAACGATCAAATTGGCCCATATCTCTCTGGATGAGATACAACGGCGTGCTTACTTAAAGAATCCGGAATTAGTCGATCAGCTTATGGAAAAAGGCCATACTTGCTTCATCCTCACGATGGGGCATTATGGCAATTGGGAATGGTTTTCCGGCTCGACCACTCGCTTTGAGGACTCACGCATCTATCAGATATACCGTCCGTTAAACAACAAGGCTTTTGATAAGCTATTCGCCAACCTCAGGACGCAATTCGGTTCTTTCGGCATCAAGAAAAACGATACGATACGGGATATCATCAAGTTAAAACAAGACAAGACCCGCTCAGTCGTCATCTTCTTGGCGGACCAGACACCCAGCAAGGCGAACCTGCATTATTGGACCGAGTTCCTTCATCAAGATACGGCCATATTAACCGGTCCGGAGCGTATCGCACGGAAACTGAACCTGCCTGTGATCTTCCTCGATACCCAAAAGGTAAAAAGAGGATATTACACCGTAGACATGAAGCTGATTACGGAGAATCCAAAAGAGACTCCGGAGAATTACATCACCGAGCGATACGCACGACTTTTAGAGAAAATGATCTTGCGTGATCCGGCCTACTGGCTATGGACCCATAAACGTTGGAAACATAAACACGAGCAACAAGGATGAAAAAAGTAGCGATTGTCATCTTAAACTGGAACGGAAGAAAGCTAATGGAGGAATTCCTTCCTTCCGTCGTATCCAACTCTCCGGAATGGGCGGAGGTTATCGTAGCAGATAACGGTTCTACCGATGACTCGATCAAGATGTTGAAAGCAAAATTCCCCACGGTCAGCATTATCCGCTTCGACCGGAACTACGGATTTGCCGAAGGATATAATCAAGCACTCAAAAGGCTCGACCATGAATATTGCGTTTTATTAAACAGCGACGTAGAAGTTACTCCCAATTGGTTAGATGCCCCGATTGCCACTCTCGACTCTGATCCGTCAATCGCTTGTGTCCAACCCAAAATACGGGCTCAACGAAATAAAGAATACTTCGAGTACGCAGGTGCGGCCGGAGGATACATTGATAAATACGGCTATCCATTTTGTCGGGGGAGAATCTTGCATATCGTGGAAAAGGACGAGGGGCAATACGACACTCCCGCCGATATCTTATGGGCGACAGGAGCCTGCTTATTCGTTCGTACGGCTACGTATAAGGAAGTCGGGGGATTAGATGCCGGATTCTTCGCACATCAAGAAGAAGTCGATATGTGTTGGCGTTTACGTTCCCGGGGATATCGGTTGGTATGCGTCCCACAATCCATCGTTTACCACGTTGGTGGAGCCACCTTGAACGCGGAAAGTCCCCGCAAGACTTTCTTGAATTTCCGAAACAGCTTATTGATGCTTTACAAGAATTCCCGGGAAGAAGATCTAAAGCATGTGATGTGTGTCCGCTTTTGGCTGGACTATATCGCCGCCGCAAAGTTCCTGATGGAAGGACATTTCGCAAACGCCAAAGCCGTTTATGAGGCAAGGAAAGCCTATCACCAACTCAAACCGGAATATGCGTCTAAGCGTAAAATAAACTTGGAGAAAACCGTTCTTCCCTCCATCCCAGAACTTTTGCGGGGAAGCCTTATCCTAGCGTTTTACCTAAAAGGAGAAAAAACATTTGACCAATTAATAAATAAAAGATAATGTCACTCATTTATCGGCCCATCCTTGTGTATTTCCACAATCTTAGTAGCCACAGCATATTCATCCGGAAAGATTTTGCCTCCCATATCATTAGCCCATGCCTTGGTAAATTCAGCCCCCGTGTAAATGATAATGGCTGAATAATAAATCCAAGTAATTAATACCGCAAGAAATGCCGCCGTTCCATAAACGGTTCCGACATTCGCTATATTAATGTAAAGAGATATTCCCCATTGCCCTACCAGTAATAAAATAGTTGTTACAATAGCCCCCGTGAAAATATCCTTAATTTTTATTTTTGCATCTGGCAATATTTTAAATATGAGTGCAAAGATAGTTGTAGTAACAATTATATTCAAAAAGATTCCCGTCACTTTTACTAGCGATTCAGCGACATCAGGATAATTAGTCATAAACCGGACACTTAAATTTTCAATGACATTGGAAATCATAAATGTCACCAAAAGTATAAAAGCAAACACAAGAATTATAGAGAATGAAAGTAATCTATTTTTTAAATATTTCAACCAACTTTTCTTCGGGATTGCTTTAATTCCCCATATTGTATTGAGCGAGCTTTGTATTTCCGCAAAAATAGCAGTCGCACCAAAAACTGAAACCGCCAAACTAACAATTGTCGCAAATGTGGATGAATTACTATTTGCAGCATTCTCTATGACAGAGTTTAATGCATTCACTACGCTTATTCCCAATATAGGTTCCAACTGAGCATATAATTGTCCAGCCATATCCATCTTCAGAAACACACCAATCGTAATCAAAAGAGAAAGAAGAGGTATGATTGAAAATAATGTGGCATAAGCTAATGATGCGCTCAGTCTTGGTACACTATCGTCAATAAATCCTTGAACCATATCCTTTAATATTTTAAAAAGCAGAGACATGGTCAGTTTCTTCTTACTTCCAGAGCCATCTAATTTGTCAACAGACAGGTGTCTTTTTAGATTTTCCATATGATCCCGATTATTATCCATATATAAGCGTTTAAAGAACAAACAACTATATACCCCCTAAAGGATATCTCATTTTTATTTTTTTTACATTTTTAAAAATCGATATAATAAATCCTTAAAATAATATTCTATTTTCTTAACGAGAGCAACAAAAAAAGGTTCTTACTCTGTTTTTTAATCGTTAAAATCCTAAGATATAAAAACATTCGTCCTTTACGGGCAATTCACTTATTAAAATTAAAACGGTATGGAAACAAAAAGCAAAAAAGTCAAGAAGCTACCACATAATCTTGAAGGTGGTATAGTGAGAAATTTAAAATTTATCATTCATAAAATTAGAAGCTATGAAACTGGAAAATAATAAATTATTACAAGGTGTGATAACAGTAGTCGGAATCGTTTTGTATCTCTTGTCACGTAAAACAAAGGGGAAATCAAAACTTACATTTTTAATGATTCCAATCTGTATGTTAGGTCTTATCTCCTTATCATGCGGCAATAAAAAACAGGATAAGATTGACATTAATAAAGCTTTAGACAACGCCATAGAAAAAGTGGAGGATGAGGCTGATAAATTACACGATGCCTGTGACGATACAAGAAAAGAAAGTCAAAGAAAAGTAGAGAAGGTAAAACATAAAGTAAAAAGAATATAAAATTAAAATGTATAACAATGGACTTACATTCAGGATTACCCTACTGGATTATCAAAAATCCCCTATTCGATTATTATAATCCTTTGAAAGAGAATCTGGATACGGATATAATAATTATTGGTTCCGGCATTACAGGCGCCCTCGTAGCACATGAATTATGCCGGACAGGATTGAAATGCTGTGTGGTGGATAAGCGGAGTATCGCCACGGGCAGCTCGGCTGCCAGTACGGCACTTTTACAATACGAGATAGACGTTCCGCTTTGCCGAATGGCTAAACAAATAGGCGAACAAAACGCAGTAATCGCTTATCGCTCCTGTTTGCAATCTATTTCAGACATTGAAAATGTTTTGAAAGAGACTGGAATCGGCGCCGATTTTGAATGGATGCCTAGTATCTTTTATGCGAGTGATGAGAAAGGAGTAAAACTTATCGAACATGAATATGAAATACGTAAACGGCATGGACTTCCCACAGAACTATTAAACAAGGAAGAGCTACATAAACGGTACAAGCTAGAAACCTATGCTGGAGCGTTACTTAATCATCAATCCGCACAAATTGATGCTTACAAAGCGGCGACAAAGCTCTTTCGGTTTCACCTGCAAAAAGATGATTTACGAATATTTACCCATACAGAGATAATCTCCTGTGAAGAAACATCCCAGGGTTGCCGATTAGAAACAAGGGAAGGCTTGGTTATCCAATGTAAATATGTGATTATCGCCGCCGGATTTGAAGCCGGACAGTTCCTGCCTAAAAAAGTAATGAAACTGACCTCCACTTATGCACTTATCTCACACCCTGTGGACCATAAAGATCTGTGGACAAAACGTTGTCTTATTTGGGAAACAGGAGAGCCTTACATATATGTGAGAACCTGTAATAATCGTATTATCATAGGAGGAGAAGACGAAGAATTCTGCGATCCGGAAGCTAGAGATGAACTTCTTCGGAAAAAAACAGAGATACTTGAGAAGAAATTCCATAATTTATTGCCTACAGTACCTTTCGAAACAGAAATGGCTTGGTGTGGAACTTTTAGTACTACGAAAGACGGACTTCCGTTCATTGGGACATGGCCCGGGATGCAACACATATTTTTTGATCTGGGATACGGAGGAAACGGAATCACGTTCAGTATGATTGGCGCACAAATCATACGTAATACCCTACAAGGTATAGAAGACGAACGTAGTGACATATTTGGTTTCCAACGAATAGTTTAAAAAGTTCAGGAGGAATAAGGACGATTCCTGTTCCTCCTGAAATAATATTAGGAAGAATTCAAGCTCCTTTATTATTGATTTAACCATACCGGAAATTTGGTTCTACCATAAAAATCATAAAAGAACAATCCTATCCAACTAGTAATGACTATCAAAATAACGGCTATAAGCCTTCTTCGCATTGGAGCATGAAGGTTCCAAATTTTAAGAGCAGCTTTTAAAGCTAGAACCAACCCGATAAACCATATCGCAACTACCTCCATATCAACTCTGCATTTTCTTAACACAGTCCTCTAGTTTATACAACTCAAATTCATATTTACGCATATAGCCACAGGTGCCATCACATATTTTAATATGACGAGGAATTGTATTCGATATCATCATACATTTATCTCCAAACAAATGACAACATCTAAGCCTATATGCCTCCATTGCCAAAGATTTCTCGTGTACACATCCCTCCTCATAAGCATCCCTACATATCTGGTAAAGACATTCATTATCTGCTTGGACAGGATTCTCCAATTTGTATCTCAAAGTTTCTTCCCATTTCATAGCTCTCAAAGATATTTGTTTACAAGATATTTTTTCAAGAAAACAATATCGAAAAGAAAATAGTTCCATTAATATATAAAATACTTTCTTATATCACAAAAACAAATACAGTTACATATATACATCAAAACAATTGTTAATTCACTTTTATACAACGAACTATTTTCATACTAATACTGTTATTAAAATATAATTCAGTTTTGATATCAAGACTTATATTTACATTATAACTTTTGAACATTAACACATAAAAAATTATTAACATGTATTTCATTTGGTATATTATCATTGGAATCTTAGCTGGTTTTATTGCTAGCAAGATCATGAAAGGAGGGGGGGCGGTATCCTTATCAATTTATTGATTGGCATTGTTGGCGGAGTCTTAGGTGGTTTGGTATTCGGTCTATTAGGTATTGCCACCGCAGGGATTCTAGGTAGCTTAATTACATCCGTTGTCGGAGCTATTCTATTATTGTGGATCGTTTCTTTATTTAGAACTCCACATAAAACAGAAATATAATTAATTATTCATCTTCTAAACTTCTTGAATTTATGGGAACTAATTATTCTAAATTTTGGTTAGGTCTAGGATTAGGATCGATCATAGGCGTGGTGGCTTATCGTTTCTCTCGCTCTTCTAAGGGAAAGGCATTGAAAGAAAAGACAAATCAAGTCTTTCATCAAATCGGAGACAAAGCGGAGGACATGATAGATTCAGCCAAAAATAAAATGGCAAATACTGGCACAAAAGTAGCAGATAAGGTTGCCGACGAAGCTTTCAATATCGCAGAAAAGACTGATGATATCAAAAACAAAGTACACAGCTACGCAAATAACATAAAAAAATGATCAATTAATCATCCAAACAAAAAGAGGACGTAAGATATTATATTCTATCGTCCTCTTTTTATTTATCACAAAATAAAAAATCCACCTTAATCAAAAAAGTCCATTAATACACGTTTATATCTCCCCACTTATTTCGTTAAACAATCCTATATACAAAAGAATATGCCAACTAAAATAAACCTATCATTGTTTTTTTTACCAGATGCGCATCTTCAAATATTTATATGTATAATTTAAATTTTTGAGTTATGTTTTATCATGTAAAAGATTTGCAGTACAATACTCGTGTATCTGCTCCAGACCCACGTTTCGCACGTGTACTCCTCGAGGCTTTCGGAGGTGCTAACGGGGAGTTAAAATCAGCCTTGCAATATTTTGTCCAGGCTTTTAGTTGCCATAATCCTTATCCCGACAAATATGATATGTTGATGGATATCGCAACAGAAGAACTGGGACATCTTGAAATTGTTGGAGCCACTATCCAAATGCTCCTCGGACCGGTGAACGGAAAAATGAAAGATGTCGTGGAAAATATGGAGATCAATACCATGATGAACGGTAAAGCAGCCAAAGAGGATTTCATCCATCAGGCCTTCACCAACCCACAATTCTTGGTTACATCTCCCGGAAGTCCTACGCTAACAGACAGTAACGGTAATCCATGGTGCGCAACATACGTGTCTGCAAACGCAGATCTCACAGTAGATCTACGTTCCAACATGGCGGGAGAATGCCGGGCTAAAATCGGATATGAAAATCTTATTCCGTTAACGGATGACCCTTACGTGAAGGAGACTCTCATTTTTCTTATGACACGCGAGGTTACTCATTTCCAACAATTCGAGGCGGCATTAGAGACAATCCAGCCTAACTTTCCTCCCGGATCGTTTCAAACCTCCCCCAAATACAGTAACCTGTATTTCAATATGTCTAAAAAGGATGACGCACGCGGACCTTGGAATGAAGGAAAAAGTACACGCTTAAAGGAAGAATGGCAATATATAACTGATCCTTTAGAAGAAGTGCGAAGTACAAATGGCCTTGTCGACCGCAAGCCGAAAGGTACACATCGCACCGAGAAAGAGGTGAAGGAAATGGATAAGAAACTGGCCAAGGAACGTAGCGAGGAAATTCTTTCGTCCGTTCCTAAGAGCATCATGAGCTGGTGTGATTATCAAAATAAAGAAAAGTAGTAGGCTAGAAACTACTACCCAATATATTTACTCTCTTAAAAATTAAAGCATCATGAACAAGAAAAATGAAAAAAAACAAGTAGAAGCGAAGGGTTCAAAAAAAGAAACCAAAGTCAAAGAATCCAAGTGCTCAACTTCTGATAAGAAATCGGCTAAAAAATAACCGAATATCGCACTTGTAAGTAATTAATCCTTTCCCGGCGAAAAATAATTCCCCGCCGGGAAATTTTTGTTTATAAAGCGTAATATTCGCCCTACAGACTTAGGTGATATATCAATCGAAGATAACCAACACTTAATTATTTCGACGATATTCGGTTGGAGTGACCCCATAGCTTTGTTTAAAAGCCGTACTAAAATAACGAGCGCTGGAAAAACCGACACGGTCCGCTACTTCCTGAATACTCATATCCTTATGAGATGAAAGCAACCGAGAAGCCTCGACCATACGAAACCGAATCACATAATCACCAACCGAGACATCCGACAAATGACTGAACTTGCTATAAAGCGTCGTTCTACTCATCGCCATTGCAGAGGCGATAAAAGGCACATTCAAATCCGGATTACTCAAGTTCTCCCGAAGCAACGTATTCAATTTACACATGAATTGTTCGTCCGCATTGCTTGTCGCATCCTCTTTTGGAGAGAATAGACAACCGGACTCACGATAACGCACACGAAGTAGGTCTCGCTGTCTCAATATATTCCGCAGAATCACCAACAAGGAATCTATATCAAACGGCTTCGCCAAATAGATATCCGCCCCTGATTTATACCCCTCTACCGAACTTGCTTGATCCACCCTAGCGGTCAATAGAACCACAGGAATATGGCTAACCGCTACGTCGTTCTTGATTCGGTAACACAGCTCAAAACCATCAGTCCGAGGCATCATGACATCACTGATTACAATATCCGGCTGACATTGACCCAAGATTTCCCAAGCCTCTTCCCCGTCTCCGGCTACAAAAACCTCCTTAAACTCTGCCTGCAAGACACCGAGTAAGTAGTTACGCAGCTCTATCTCATCTTCAACCACCAACAATGTATATTTAGCAAGCTCCGTATCTACCTGTACCCCGCGCACATCTGTTTCCGGCTTGTCAGTGCCCTTCACGCTTAAATCGATAACGCTATCCGGTTCCGCGGCAGCAAACGCTTGCGTGAAAGGAAGGTCGAAATAGAAAGTGGCACCTACATCCTCATTATTGTAAGCACCTATACTTCCGCCATGCAACTCTATAAGTTTCCGGGCATAAGCCAACCCGATCCCACTCCCTTTACGGTCGTGTTCACCTTGGTAAAAACAGGTAAAAAGACGGTTTATATCCACATGTCTCAATCCGATCCCCTGGTCCGCAAGGAAAACCCGCACATGCTTATCCATACGCTCCGTACCAATGACCAATGAGGTATCCGGATCGCTGAATTTCATCGCGTTTATCAATAAATTAGATAAAACGACACGACATTTGGAAGTATCAAAGGGTACCTTCTCTACCGAAGCATCCAACTGGAACCGCACAGAAATCCTACGGGCTTCGAATTCCATGATAAAATCATCCGTTACCAATCGTATCCAATCGTTAAGATCGTAAAAACGAATATCCATAACATCGCCGTTCGTATCAGACTTCTGGGCATCGAGCACCATATCGACGATCTCCCGCATCCGGCAAGTCTGCAACAACAAACCATCCAATTGCCGGGATACATCTTTATCCGTCACCTTTCCGGATTTCAGCAAACGTTTGAGCGGAGCATAGATCAAAGTAAGCGGCGTACGTAATTCATGGCTGATGTTCACCATGAAACGGACTTTTTCCTCATAAAACTTTCGTTCATGTTCTTTCATGGCCCAAGCAAGTTTCCGTTCTTTGCGTCGCATAACAGACCAGATCATCCCTCCAATTGCCGCAAACGCGATCACCCCCATCGCAATCAGAAACCAAGCGCGTCTCCACAAAGGAGGCTCCACATCTACCGTCAATAATCTCAAAGGAACACTCCAGTCTCCATTCTTCTTGCTATAGGAAACCCATAATTCATAGTTGCCCGGAGAAAGCGCCGGAAATGTAAACGCATGGCTTGAAGTCTCCAACAACTCCTCACGGTCTCCCTTGATGTAAAAACGGAATAATTTCTTCCGCATCAAATCCTTCTCTTTCACGATAACACTTAACCCAAGGGAAACATAATCCCACGGAATAGAAATAGCCTGTTCCCCGGATATACCATCAGGATGAATCGGTAACCCATCTAAAGCCAAATTAATCATGCTCACAGAAAAATCCTCTTCCTCATGAATGTCATAGCCGGGCCGTATCCTAACCAGCCCTTCCACTCCAGAAATATAAATATTACCGGAAGAAGCCTCAAAAGCAGGTTCCGGAAGAAACTCACGTGTAAAGATACCATCAGATTCCCCAAAAACGATTACACGCTTCTCATCCGGCACATACGCATACAACCCTTCATAAGTACTTATCCAAAGACGATCAGAACGATCAAACGCAAGAGACGTTACCCCGATAAAACGATCCTGATCAACCGTGTCCAATCTTTCCGAGAGACGGTCATAAACATACAGTCCGGAAGATGTCCCCAACCAAAAACGATTATCCTTATCTTGTTTTACCGCAAGTATCGTACCGATATCCTCATTCCTCACAAATAATGGACGTAGTTGCTTATGCGGGACATCCAACACATACAAAGCTGCGGAAGAGCTTATGTAACAAGAATCGCCTTGTATGAAACGGGGCGCAAGCAAACTTTGTGGTAACAGATCTTCCGGTAAAGACTCAAATTGTTGTTTCCGCCGATTATACACAGACAAATGATTATCGGATAAAAGACAAAAACAGTCCTCGTCTAAAGGAAATAAACGAATCGAATTACCTCGTAAGAATAAATCCTTTCGCACATGCCCCCAATTTAACAAAAACTCCCGGCATTCTCCTGTATTTTTATTAAAATGATAAAGCCCTACACCAAACAAAGATAACAACAATTCCGAATCGCTATACGGCATGATAGACACCACCTTCATCCCCGCAGTCTGAGGATATTTCAGGAAAGTCTCTTTTTGCGGATCAAACAAATCAAGACCTCCCCCATCCGTTCCTATCCAGATTTTCCCATCACGATCTTCATACATGGAAGTGACCGACTGAAAACTCAAACCGTAAGAAGCCCCGGGAGGAGCATCCCGATAAGTCGTCATAAAAACAGGTTTGATGCCAATCAATCCTCCCCTGATACTGCCTGCCCAAACATTATCCTCATCATCGATATACAGACAGGCGAAAGAATTTACCGGCAACGAATGGCGATCGCCCGGAAGATGCATAATCGCTCTTACGGTCTTATTTTTGTAATTATATATATTGATACCACCTCCGTCCGTCGCCAGCCAAAGTTCGCCATCTTTCTCACACATATCTTGCACGACATTATGAGTCAATCTCTCCGGGGCTTCCAAATGTTCCTGCAATCTCCCCTCTCGATCATAACAAAAAACACCTTTATTATAGATAGCCACCCATATTCTCTTGAATGCATCTATATACATGGAGGGGATATTCCCTTTTGGGATAAACGGCACACGTTCCATATCTCCGGTGTCTAGCGAATACCACCAAAGCCCTTTTTCCAGAAAAGACAGTATGACCTTCCTCTCTTTTTCGTCATACAAATAAGCATAATTAGGCGAAAAGGCAAACGGCCTCTCCTCCTTGAACTTACACCGGATCATTTTCTTTTCCGCATAGGAATAACAAAAAACACCTTGCTTCCCTAAAAAATAGATTCCTTCCGGCATGAGGAGGCTACAAGCAGCGACCAAAGGTTGACCGTCTATTTCCTGACGTACAAATTTTCGAGTACCACGATCGAAATATGCCAATCCGCGACTAGTTCCTACCCAAACATTCCCCTCCGCATCTTCCTCTAAAAAAACAATATCATTATAAGGAAGAGAATTCGGATTCTCTCTCTCCTCCTGATAAACGGTTATTTTTTCCCTATCGAAACGATTCAACCCAAACCGGGTACCAATCCACATAACACCTCTTTCATCTACCAGTACACATTTCACAGAAGACTGCGATAATCCGTTTTCCAAAGAGATTTGTTTAAAATAATACCTAGGAGCTGCATAAAGAGACTCTGTTAAACACACTAAAAACAGCAATAGATATAATTGTAAAAACTTCCAAAATACTCGCATAGTTGTATATCACCCATTGTTCGGCAAAAATACTAAATCGTCCGAAATATAAGGCTTGCAGAGTATAAAAAAACGTTTTTTGAATTTTCACGGACGATTTTGGACTCAAGAAAATATCCTTAAAGCATAGATTTGCAGCAAGTGAAAAATTAAACAAAAAAAGCATATCATTAAAAATTATTCTTATGTTACGTACAACGGGTATATATTTTATTATTTTGGTTATGATACTTGTAAAATGTTTCCTTCCGGACGAAAAACCGGAGATCATTCCTTTCCCCTTGCAAAGTGTATCAGACAAAGGTGATTTCACATTCAACAAGGCAACCCTCATCAGTGTAGAAAATGAAAAACAGGCTATGATCGCTCGGGAGTTGACCGATCTGTTCACGCTTTCCGCCGGATTCACCCCGGAAATAAAAATACAAGACAAACGAGCCAATATCATATTCCGCACAGACAGAGAACTAGCGGCCGAACATTATAAACTGAATATAGCCCCCTCTTGTATTCTAATAAAAGCATCCGGACAAAAAGGTTTCTTTTACGCAACGCAAACCTTACGTTTTCTGCTTCCTCCAGCAATAAACAGCCAAACTCAGGTAGAGAATATTCAATGGAACGTACCGGGAATGACCATACTAGATGGCCCCCGATACAGCAATCGGACCGTGGCAATACACACACCTTTCACTCTCATCTCGAAGGATAATCTCAAAGAATTGATCGATCACCTAGCCATGTTAAAAATAAACAGACTTCATTTCACACAAGAAGTTCATGATACGACACCTGAAGGACAGCAAAAAATGAAGGATATGAACCTGTATGCTAAATCCAAGAAGATCACGATCTCAAACGGAACAACACACACCCATGATATCATATCGTATCTCCCATTCCAAGCAGAGCGACTTATCTGGAAAGCAAATATCTCCGATTGCGATGAGGATAAAAAAAGGTTATTCCAATATTTAGCGCCCATCGCAGAAAGAAGCTGGTCTGGTAATTTGTTAGCCCATCGCCTCACGCAAGATATCGATCAAGATAGGCTTCAATCCGCTTACGAAACATTCCACGGCGATCACCATCAGTATCAATCCCATCAAACGCATCATCACGTTATTTCCAGTCTCTCCCAATATACGTACCAGCCGGGTAGAAGCTTGCAAGATCAAGAATGTGATAAAATAGACCAATGCGATTATTCCGATCAACGTACCCTTTAAGGTGAATGTCGAAGCGTCATCCATAAGCATGATAGCATTGGCGATCGCTCCCGGACCGCACAACATCGGGATCGCCAGAGGAGTAATGGATATATCATCCGCATAGGTTTTCACCTCTTCCTCTTTCAACTTCGCATTGGAGTAGCGTGCTTGAAGCATATCAAACCCGATCTTGAAGATAATAAAGCCGCCAGCTATGCGAAAGCCGTTCGAGGAGATACCAAAAAACTTAAACAGGAACTGACCGGAGAAAGTAAAAACCATCAAGGTGATGAACGACACGATCGTGGCCCTTCGGACAATCGCTTTGCGCTCATGGTCATTCATACCATTGGTCATGGTCAAGAAAACCGGCATCGTACCGAGTGGATTGGTCAACGTAAAAAACGAAGTGAAACATAATAGGGCGAAAGGTAACAAGTCTTCCATATCAATAATTTTTTAATTGGCTAATGTGCCAATATGCCAATTAGTTGAAGAGAGAATGATTGGCACATTGGCACATAACATATTGTCACATTATTTACTCATCCCAGACCAAATAGGCTGAGACCAACCAATGATTCAGCTTATTCCCATCCACTTCTGCCGCTTCCGGAATACTCACCGTCAGCGTATGATGGCCGGGTTGGATATCTTTCAACGCTACCTCTTCCGGTATCACATCCGATCCGGGACACCAATTAGAGCGGGAAAGATCCGAAGATGCCAAGGGTTCCTCTACTTCTTTCTCCGAATATCCCTTCTCGGTGATATAGGAAGCCAGACGCTTTCTCAACCAAACCCCGGTAGCCGGATTAAAACGACGGAAAGAAGCGCAGTCCGTACGCCAAGGAACAAAATTCAAGACTGGAACTCCATCAACAGAGACAATATTCTGTTTTTCCACGAACTCATCACCACCGGAATGACCGCCATGTCCCGTAACGATATATTTCAGACGGACATCACGTGCGCCTTGAGGAATATCAAAATCCAATGACACGTCCTTCCGGGCGAATATATCCGGATATTCCTGCCCGATATAATAAACCGTATTCATCAACGGCTCTACATGTTTCTTCGGCAAAGCGTCGCAAGTCAGATCGGACTCGTCCACATCGATCGTCATGCTAGCGACGTATCCTTCCGGTGTCCATGTATCGATAAAGATCCCAACATAAGCGCCACCTTCCAGAAGAGGATACAAATCGGTTATGTCTTGCTCCCAGCTTACGCTATCCTCCCAATGGTCGACATACACCGGTTTACGATGTTTCGTCAAGCTATCCTCGGGACTACTATAATGCCCTACTCCGAACGGAGTCATGAAACGCATCAATTCCACGGTAGGTTGATAATCCGTCCCGGGGATGATACCGATCATCTTCTCCAATTTCACGCTATCCACCGCAGGAAACTCCTTCTCGCCTTTAGCGATATTCAACAAATTAATGCCCGAGGCATTTGGCAATACAAAACAAGAGCCGGATTTATCCCAGCGATCTCCATTCGAAGCTACCGTAACCCGGAGTTTGACGGAAACGTTTCGCTTATATTCCGGCAATGTTACCTTCTTCAAGATAATACGGCCATTCACCAAATGATAGATACTGTCCGGTCCCGGAGCGTTAAAAGCGGCGGGATATACATCCGGAGCGAAACGTACGCGAGTATCATTAAATACCTGTACGGAATAATCTCCCATTGACGGTAATTCTTTATGCCCGCAAGAAGCGGTACATAGAAAAACTCCCGTCAAGGAGACAAATAAAACCAATTTTTTAATCATTTTGTCTAGAATTTAGTAAGCTCCTTAATAAGCTGCTTTTGTCCGGCAGTCTTATCGGCGTGCGTACAAGGACCGGTCACACAACCGCCCTCGCAAGCCATCACTTCTATAAACTGTGCGGGAGCCTTTCCGGTTTTAGCGTAAGCACGTAATAATGCCACATTTTTCTTTGTCAGGTTGGCTACCTGCACGGCATTTACGTTCTCGTCCTTCAAATAAACCTTAACGGCATTGATCACACCACCACTTTGGGCGAAACCATGCGCCTCACGGACAGCGTTAAATAATACGGAGAAAGGCTGGGCCTCCTCGATCTTGATACCCAATCCCTCCAATACGGAACCTACTTCCTCAAACGTAAGTGTAAAATCCACGCACGGATCTAGTTTCACCTCTTTTCGTTTCGCCACGCACGGGCCAACAAACACGATCTTCGCATCCGGATATTTTTCCTTCACGATACGGGCCGTATAATACATCGGAGATCCAGTAGAAGAGATGTATTTCTTTAAATCCGGGATATGTTTCTCGGCCAATTGCACGTAAGACGGACAGCAACTAGTGGTCATGAACGGTTGTCCTTCTTTCAATTTCTCGATCAATTCTTCCGCCTCATGACGGGTGGTTTCCATAGCGCCTTGCGCCACCTCGACCACTTCCTCGAATCCCAAGGACTTGATAGCGCCATACACTTTTTCCTTCGGAGCGCTAAACTGAGCTAAGATAGACGGAGCGACAATCGCTACCATCTGTTCCTTATTCCGCAAGCGTTGCAAGATATCGAATACTTGCGAGATCTCGAAGATAGCACCGAACGGACAAGCATTCACACATTTACCGCAATATATACATTTAGACTCGTCGATATGCTCCACCCCATACTCGTCCTTGCTGATCGCCTTAACCGGACAAACTTCCTCGCAAGGGATCGGGATATAAACGATGGCATGGTACGGACAGCTTTGGTGGCATTTACCACAGCTGATACAAGTTTCATGATCAATCTCGGCCTGACCGTTTTTCTTGAATCGGATAGCGTCCTTCGGGCAGTTCATATAACAACTACGAGCCACGCAACCCCGGCAAAGATTCGTGATCTCATAATTCACGGAGACACAAGAGGAACACGCCTCATCCACTACACACATGATATTTTCCTTCTTATTCTCCGAGCGGAACAAGGCACGCTTCGCATACTCTGAAAGCGGTGTCAACTCATCTTCCTCGTCCTGCATATCAAAACCAAGCAAAGGCAAGGTCTTGTATTTCCAGACGGCACGTTCCTTATGTACACAGCAACGGCCCCTCACTTTCGATTTTCGGGGACTCAACTCGATCGGCAAACGATCAATTTCTTCCAGAAGACGGTTTTCATTCCAGAGCTTTACTAACTTCGCCAGCAATCCGTGACGAACAATCATTACGTTGTTGGTAAATGCCATAATGTTATCGTATTTGTGCTTTTAGTATATCGTATATCGCATCACTTCTTTACAAACGCGAAGGTAAATAAAAGTTTCTAAACAGAAAGAAAGCTTTCTTTAAGAATTATCGAGGCACTATGAATATCTCCGCCAAACGGAGGATTTAATTTAGACAAGACAAGTTCCACCTCCGTGATCTGTGGAAATCTCTCTTTCAAAGCCTTCAAGATACGCCCCGCCGCATGCTCGAGAAGTCTCGAGGGGATAGCCATTTCTGCTTTCACGGTTTCATATACTGTGGCGTAATTGATCGTATCGCTTAAATCGTCGCTCCATACCGCGTTCTCCAACGGAGCTGTCAGTATCAAATCTACGATAAAAGTATTCCCAACCCGGGTCTCTTGGGGTGCCACGCCATGATAGGCATAGAATGTCATCCTTCGTAATTCAATCTTTGTTGTCATAATCTTTTAATTTATCTGTAAATGTATAGAAAGTAAACCTTCCTGCAAAAAAATAGTCTTATATTTGTCAACCAAGTAACAACACATTATGATGGGAATAAAACAAAAAGATGAAAATTCCGCAGGCGGATTACACAACGCCTTGGCTGCGGGGACAACGATAAAGGGTAATATTATCACAGAGACAGACTTTCGCTTGGATGGAAAAGTAGAAGGAGATATCAGTTGCAACGGCAAGATCGTTATCGGCCCCAAAGGTAGCGTAACAGGCAAGATCGTATCCGAGAATGCTGAGATTCTCGGTGAGGTAGATGGCTCCGTAAAAGTAAGCGCAAAGCTTATTCTAAAATCAACAGCAATTATCAAGGGAGATATATATACCCAATCCCTAGAGATCGAACCAAACGCACGGTTCAACGGAGCCTGCTCGATGTGTTCCGAGAAAAAGAAAGCGGACAAATAGACTGAGGGCCGCACTTTTCGATACGGCCCTTAGTCTTTCTTATTTTCGTCCAGCCTCTTTTATCAACGAGACTATCTTATTATTCAGGTTATCAGCCTGTAAAAGCTGTTCCAACGTAATATGCATCCGGTAGCGCCAATAATGCGTTGAATTCGCAGGAACGTTAATACGCTCGGATTCTATATCCTTTCGCTTGATAGAATCATCCATAGCAAACCAATCCTGCAACGGAATAATCGTCAGCATGGAACGAGTCTTCAAATGATTAGAAATAATCTGGGCAACGATTTCAGCCGTACATTCATCCGGGGCCTCACCGATCCGTTGCAATACATGGTTGTAATAACGCTGTGTCTTCTCCGGATCTTCTTTCCACCAATTACGAAGAGGAGTCATATCATGTGTAGAAGTCGTACAAACGGAATGATAAGGCAAATTAAACATATCGGAAAATTCCCGCTGTGGACTCTTCGGCATACGCTCAATCTCAAGGCTTAGTATTTGCAACTTATTCATAACCTCGGGAACAGAGGCGGGGATCATACCGAGATCCTCTCCACAAACCAACATCTCCGTGGACGCAACCAACGGTGTCAAACGCTTAAACGCTTGCGCCTTCCAAAAATCATTATGGCGATGATAGAAGAAATGCCAGTATAACTGATCGAACGCATAACGGTCGGAACCACTCAATTCCCGATAGATATAGGATTGATTCGCCGAGATCCGGGGATGAAACTTATCGGTCTCTCTTGGGTCACGAAGAAATAATACCTCATTCGCAATCGTAAACAGGCCATTCTTGATCCGTAGGGAAACAGGATCCGCCTTATCCGCAAACAACGCCTCAATCTTCCTTTGCGTATCACAGAACGGTTTTAACACATAATGCCGGGAGGAGGATTGTGCCAAATAAGCACCTATCACCTCTTCTGTATTTTCCTCAAACAATTCCGATAAGAATTGTCGATTGATATGTGGGGTCGTGAAACGAGACTCGTTAAAATTCAATCCATACTGCTCGATCTCTTCTCTCGAGAACGGCAACGCTGGATTGAAATGACCACAAAGCCCTTGCACATATTCACAAGGAACCTCCCATATTCGGAAAAATCCCAAGATGTGATCTATACGGAAACAATCGAAATAATCACTTAACTTAGCGAAGCGTTTTTTCCACCAAGAGAAATTATCTTTCTCCATCGCATCCCAGTTATAAGTCGGGAACAGCCAGTTCTGACCGTTCATGGAAAAGTCATCGGGGGGAGCACCCGCTTGACCATTCATATTAAAATATTTCGGTTCCGTCCAAGCCTCTACACTAGTGCGGCTCACGCCAATGGGTAAATCACCTTTCAATACAACTCCATTCTTACGGGCATAATCCGATACCGACTTGAACTGGTTGTGCAATACATATTGCAAGAAATAAGAGAACGAGATCTCCGGCCATGCGTCACTATCTTCCCGGCATAGGGCGCGAACACGTGTCTTATTGTAAGTAGAATTACCTTGCCATTGAGAGAAATCCGATGTCCCATAACTTTCCCGCAAGAAGCAATAAGTAGCGTAAGGCATCAACCATGACTCATTTTGCGCCAAGAACTCTTTAAACTCCGGCGTATCTAATACGGCCTTACCCTCCCCTGCGAAATATTCTTGACAATAACCCAATTTATATTTCAGTACTTCCTCGTAATCAACCGTATCTTTTGCGTTTAATTCTTTTTGCTTCCCTGCATAAAAAGCAGCTCTCTCCGGATCTTGCAAGGTCCCCAAAGCCGATAAATCCACATACATGGGATGAAGGGCATAAATAGAAATAGCGCTATACGGATAGGAATCCACCCAAGTATGGGTCATCGTCGTATCATTCATAGGTAATACTTGAATGATACGTTGGTGCGTCTTTCTAGCCCAATCCACCAACATGTGTAAATCTCCCAAATCACCTACTCCAAAGCTCTTTTCCGAGCGCAAGGAAAAGACGGGGATAACCGAGCCGGCACAACGCCATAACGGTAAGCTATCCCGGAAGTAAAGACCAGATATAACAACGGTCTCACCCTGTTTCTGGGGAACAAGACTTAGAATACGATTCTCATCACTCTCCCAATACAAAGGTTGACGGGAATCATTATCCCAAACCAAAAATTTATATTCTAAAGGATACCGTATCTCCGCAGCGTCTAAATCAATATGCCATTCCGGGAAAGTATCGCAACTCAGCAATAAAGCCTTGTCCGGATGCCAGTTACCTAAGCATTCTTGATTTCCAGTAATGGCTACACACTGATTCTTTTCCACCCGGGGAGCGGATATCTTTATCACCAATTTTCTTCCACTTCTAACGACCCTCTCATGTGTATTGCAGGGATGAGCGAATAAACTTTTGGTGAAAGCCGAAGAATAAAAGGCTAGATTATCCGGACGGATTTGCCAATAATCATAAAGGATGTAAGAATCAGATTGTCCATCCAATACAATCCGGTGATTCTTCTCCCACTCCTCAAAGATCTGCTTATCATTAACACTTAAGAAATATCTATATTCTATATCTTTTATATCGGGTGGAAGATCCAGTTCCAGTTTCCAGTTTCCATCCCCAGAGTAATTCATCTCCTTAGCCAAAGCAGGTTCCCAAGAGCCTAATTCCGGTATGGAGCCCACTACACATAACTTCTGTCCCCAAACGGTATGGAAGTTTATATTAAAAGTGACTTTCATGGTATATAGATTTAGTCAATTATTTAACCGCATTTAGAGGCTCCGCAATTCGTGCAGATCAAACAACCTTCTTGATAAATCAAGGTCTCCAACCCACAGTTCGGACATTTCTGCCCTTTCGCTTCCATGCCGTTCGGTAAATATTTCTTCAAGGCCCGTTCCACGCCATTCTTCCAAGTATTGATAGACTCGCTATTCAACTCCATACCCTGTACCAGTTTTATAACCTGATCGATAGGCATTCCGTAACGGAGCACACCGGAAATCAATTTAGCATAGTTCCAATATTCCGGATTAAACTTGCCATCCAAGCCTTCGATTGTCATTTTATAACCGCGTTTATTCTTGAACTGGAAGTCGTAATGCTTATTACCATCCTCATCATAGCTCTTGATGATCGTACCTTTAGAAACGTTTTTAGGTAACATGATACCCTCGTCATCATCGGCCAAACCGGTAAAGATTTCATACGGACGGCCATTCAACAAGCCGACGAAAGCGATCCATTTCTCACGGTTATTCTGGAATTTTACCACATCCGCATCCAACTCACGAGGACGGGTAGATACGATAACCGGTGGTTGCATGCAGTTGCAATCCTCTTTTTTCTTCTTTTTATCTGTCGCAATCAAGACACCGGAACGAGAACCATCTCGATAAACAGTACATCCTTTACATCCGCATCTCCATGCCTCAACATACAAAGAATCTACCAACTCCTCACTTACATCGTTCGGCAAATTGATCGTTACGCTGATAGAATGGTCCACCCATTTCTGAATGCGTCCTTGCATACGGACTTTTTGTAACCAATCGACATCATTGGAAGTCGCTTTATAATAAGGAGACTTAGCAACTAGCTCCTCCACTTCTTCTTGTGTATATTTCTTACTTGCCGAATAACCATTCGCTTGCATCCACGTTACAAACTTATGATGGAATACGATATACTCCTCGAAAGCGTCGCCTGTCTCATCCACGAAATCCACACGAGCCTCGGAATCGTTCGGGTTTACTTTGCGGCGGCGCTTATATACCGGCAAGAATACCGGCTCTATACCGGAAGTGGTTTGTGTCATCAAGCTAGTCGTTCCCGTCGGAGCGATTGTTAAGCAAGCGATATTACGACGGCCGTATTTCAACATATCCTCATATAAAGCAGGATCAGCCTCACGCAAACGGTTGATGAACGGATTTTTTTCCTCACGCTTCGCATCGAATATCTCAAAGGCACCACGTTCTTTCGCCAACATTACGGATGAACGATATGCGGCCAAAGCTAATGTCTTTTGTATAAGTTCCGCACAATCGGTTGCTTCTTCTGTTCCATAACGCAAACCTAAAGCGGCAATCATATCGCCTTCCGCCGTGATGCCCACACCTGTACGACGTCCTTGCAAAGTCTTTCGTTGGATCTTTTCCCACAAATGACGCTCTGTTTGTCTTACCTCCATGGATTCCGGATCCGAGTCGATCTTAGCCAAGATCATCTCGATCTTCTCCGACTCCAAATCAATAATATCATCCATAATCCGCTGGGCCAAACCTACATGCTTCTTGAACAAATCATAATCGAAATAAGCGTCCGGAGTGAACGGATTTACCACATATGAATATAAATTGATCGCTAACAAACGGCAACTATCATACGGACAAAGAGGTATCTCGCCACAAGGATTCGTGGAAACCGTACGGAACCCCAGATCCGCATAGCAGTCTGGTACAGACTCACGTAAGATCGTGTCCCAGAATAACACACCCGGTTCAGCGGATTTCCAAGCGTTATGAATAATTTTTTTCCATAAGCCAGAAGCATCGATATCCTTCACATAAACGGGAGAATCCGAATCAATTGGATATTGTTGCTTATAGGTACCGCCATTAACCGCGGCATTCATGAAATCATCATCAATCTTCACAGATACATTTGCACCTGTAACCTTACCTTCCGTCATCTTAGCGTCGATAAACGCCTCCGAGTCCGGATGTTTAATAGAAACGCTCAGCATCAAAGCTCCACGACGGCCATCTTGGGCCACCTCACGGGTGGAATTCGAATAACGTTCCATAAACGGAACCAACCCGGTAGAAGTCAACGCAGAATTCTTAACCGGAGAACCTTTCGGGCGGATATGCGAAAGATCATGGCCTACACCACCACGGCGCTTCATTAATTGTACCTGTTCTTCGTCAATACGAATAATCGCACCATACGAATCCGCTTGCCCGTCTAATCCGATAACAAAACAATTAGAGAGTGAGGCAATTTGATAATCATTGCCAATTCCCGTCATCGGACTTCCTTGCGGAACGATGTAGCGGAAATGATCAAACAGGTCGAAAAGTTCTTGTTCCGACAACGGATTCGGATACTTTTTTTCCACACGGGCAATCTCACTTGCCAAGCGATGATGCATATCATTCGGAGATTCCTCATAGATATTTCCAAACGCATCCTTCAAGGCATATTTATTTACCCATACTTTAGCGGCGAGCTCGTCACCGGTAAAGTAATCCAATGAAGCCTTAAACGCTTCGTCAAAAGTGTAAGTTTTACGATCCACAATTATTATATTTATTTTGCGACTGCAAGTTTACGCATACTTTACCAGTTATCCAAATTACCCTACGTTAAAAAGAATACTTATTGAAAAGTTTTCCAAAACCAAACTCGCAACCCCACATTTTCAACTACTTAAACAAAACCAAGCATCAAATAGTTTTCCAAAAAGAAAACTTAACACTTATACGGATCTTCCAAAACAAAGAAGGACGCCTCTTTAGAGAGACGTCCTTATCCTACTATATAGGGATTCTTAATTTAGTTCTTGAGCAAGACCTCGATTTCCTCTACGGAAGACCGGAAAGACTTACTAGTCTCAATCTGGTCTTTGATCGTCTTACAAGCATGCAAGACCGTCGCATGGTCTTTCTTTCCTACGATCTTTCCAATATGGGAAAAAGAGGAGTCCGTATATTTTTTCGCCAAATACATCGTGATCTGACGGGCTTGCACGATCTCACGTTTACGGGAATTAGTCTGGATAACCGATTGCTCCAAGTTGAAATACTTGCAAACGATCTCCTGAATCATCTGTACGGAGATCTGTTTCTTCTCCAACCGAACCGCTTGGCTAACCACACGTTTCGTCAACGGCAGATCGATCTCACGATTATTGATAACCGCATTAGCCATTAAAGAGACGAGAATACCTTCTAAGTCACGGACATTCTCCGTCACATTATTAGCGATAAAGTTAAAGACCTCATCCGGAATCATGATTCCGTCATGGTTGATCTTATTCTTCAGTATCTTTTTACGTAGATCCAGATCCGGACGGCTCAACTCAGCCGTCAATCCCCATTTTAAACGGGTGATCAAGCGCTCTTCCATACCTTGCAAATCCACAGGAGGTTTATCAGAAGTCAAGATAAGCTGCTTACCTAACTGGTGCAAGTGGTTGAAAATATGGAAGAATGTATTTTGAGTCTTATCCATACCGATCAACTCCTGTATATCATCCAACAGCAGCACATCGATATTTTGATAAAAATTCAAGAAGTCATTAGTCGTATTCTTACGGATAGCATCTGTAAACTGTACCCGGAACAAATGCGAAGATACATATAACACTTTCTTTTCCGGATGCAACTCCCGGATACGGGTTCCGATCGCATGGCATAAGTGAGTTTTACCCACTCCTGACGGACCAAAAATAAACAACGGGTTAAACGTAGTCTTTCCCGGATTCTGGGCAACAGCCTCACCCGCCGTACGAACCAGCTTATTGCTCGTACCCTCGAAATAATTATCAAAATTATACTTCGGGTTCAACTGAGGGTCCAAATCCTGCGGAGCAGTCGTCATAAAAGGATTCGGAGCCTTGTTAGCGTCCTTGGGAGTGACTTTCTTTACAGCGGTGGAAGCATTCTCCGCCGGATAATCAACCGTACCACCAGTGGTCTTATCCACCATGATACGGTAGTTAAGAATGGTTCCTTGACCGATTACACGATACAATGTAACTTTCAAAACATTAACATACTTCTCTTCCAGATACTCATAGAAGAATTGACTAGGCACCTGTATGGTAAACTTCTTGTCTTCGTATGATAACGGAACGATAGGTACGAACCATGTGTCAAAAGCTGCCTTAGGCACAATATCCTTTATGACCGCAAGGCACTTATTCCACAATGTTTGATAATCAGTCTGCATGTTTTCTTTCTCTCCCACTAATACTTTTTACATTCGGACTACAAAGTTTAGAAATTAATTCCGAAAAAAAAAGTGCTATTTTGTTTGGTAAATATGAATTTTCAATATCCCTTTTAGATTCAGATAGTTACTAATATCTATCTGATTTACTGCTATTTAGATCGACCAACGTTCAAAAACCCTTTATTTTAGAGACCTCTACAAAAGCGTAAACGCTGACGTCCGGTGACGGAATAAGGCCTCAGGAAGTATCTATCTCACTTTACCTAAAGGCCTTATGCGTATAATCAGCAGGAGTCCCCTAACTTTTTGTCTAATTAGAATGATTCTAAATAACGTCTTTTATGCTATGATTTTTTAACATAATCAAAAAACAGAGAAATGCACGTATCTCTTCGGATTCTCCCGCAAATCAAGCAATAGCTTAGAGGCGTTGTCCATCGTGCTGTTCAGATTATCATACAATCCTTTGTCGTTTAACAACAAGCCGATGCTATTATCCGTCGAGTTCAATTTATCCGTAGTCAACTTCAAGTTCGCCAAGGTCGCATTGATGGAATTGACCGTTGTAGCCAAATCCAATTCTTTCAAGTTGGCGCTCACCTCCGAGAAATTATCCGTCATCGTCTTCAAGTTATTCACGATACCCGGTACATCCTTACTCAACATCTGATTCAACTGACGGGTAGACACCTCTAGGTTGCTAGTCGTTTTTTCGATATGATTCAAGGATTGAGCCAAGGCCGGATGAGCGATCAAGGTTTGCAAACTACCCAAGATCGTGTCGATCTTCGGCAAAAGGTTCTCAACGCTTGGCAAGATCTTCTCCTGTACGGATTGCATCATATCCTCTTCCATTCGTCCCTCGAGCGTAGAACCCGGCTTCAAAAAGTCATCCACGTAAGTGTTCAAATGGATATGCAACTCAGCTCCGCTTAAGAAAGTATTGACAACCGCTATATAACTTCCCTTATTCAGCCTCATCTTATCTTCCAAACTAACCTCAACGATGATCTTACCGGTCGTATCATAGTCATAAATAATATCACGAACCAATCCCACCTTAAAACCATCCACAAATACAGGGCTGGAAATCGTCACCCCCTTTACGTTGCTGAATGATACGTAGTAATGGTTCACCGGTTGAAACAGGTTAATACCCTTCAGATAATTAATGCCTAAATACAATAACGCCAGACTTACGATCGTCACAAGTCCGATCTTCGCCTCTTTAGTGAATACACTTTTCATTTCCTTTATTTATAATGTATAATTTATTCCTAAATCATTAATATTTCACCTTCTTCCCATCCTTAAAAGCGATGATGAAAGCATCTTTAAAATCTTTTGCGATCGTTCGGCGCATCTTCCGGATCGAGTTAAAATCCGAAGTCTCGCCATACGTGTATTTATAGATACCTTTCTCCACATAGAAATCCACGTTCTTGTACCCCTTAAATAACCGGGAGTTCGCAGGAAGCTTCTTATTGGAAGTCAAGAATTGTATCTTATATATAACCTTTCCTTTCGTGTTCCTGTTCACGGAAGTGGTAGAAGAAACTGAGGTTTTCTGTCTTGTGGCTTGCTGTTTTTTATTTAAGATATCAGCCTCGCTCCCCGGAGGCGGAGTTTCCTCATTCGCTACGAGAGCAGCGACAACTCCGGAAAAATTTCCTTTACGACGATCGTAATTCTTCTTATATTTGCAAAAAGCATCGTACAACGCTTCCGCCAATTTATTTTGTCCGGCGGCGGTTCTCATGAACTGCTCTTCTTGACGATTCGAGATATACCCCAACTCGACCAGAACACTGGGCATGCTCGTTTTGCGAAGCACCAAAAAACCAGCCTGTCTTACGCCACGGTCTACCCGCTTACAAGCCCCGAACGATTTCTGTATCTCGGAAGCCAGACTAATACTTTGCTCCATATGCTTATTCTGCATAAACTCGAAAATGATATATGACTCCGAAGAGTTCGGGTCAAATCCCTCATACCGTTGTTGATAATTATGCTCCAACAAGATCGCTGAGTTCTCGCTCATAGCCACCTCTAAGTTCTCTTCGCTACGGGCCAAACCCAGCGTATACGTCTCCGTACCTTGCACGGTACTTCCACGCTTTACGGCATTCGTATGGATAGACACGAAAAGATCCGCCTTATTGCGGTTCGCTATATTCGCACGTTCGTCCAACTCGATAAAACGATCCGTCTTACGAGTATAGATCACACGCACATCCTCCGCGTTATTCTCTATCAATCGACCCAATTTTAAGGCGACAGCGAGATTTATCTCCTTCTCATTAATATTCGCCCCTCTAGCGCCCGGATCCTTCCCGCCATGCCCAGCATCGATCACGACCGTAAAAGTCTTCTCTCTCGCCTGAAGTCCGGGCAAGAAAAAAAACAACGCAAATAGCAAGTTAATATATAGAAAAGACTTTTTGCTCACTTTCTAAAATTATTGCAAATTCGGGAACAAATGTAGCGCTTTTTTGCTGATTGACAGATGTCTTTTTTTATAATTAAAACAAAAAAAGAGGGCAGTTTCGAAACTACCCTCTTTTATGATATATTAAAGTATCTATTATTCAGAAACAACCTCGAAAGGAACCTCAACGGAAACCTCTTTGTGAAGTTTCAAAACAGCCTTATAGTTACCTACTTCCTTAACAGACTCCTTGATATAGATAATCTTACGATCGATATTCTCGAAACCAGCCTTAGCCAAAGCCTCAGCAACTTGGATATTCGTTACAGAACCGAAGATCGTACCTGTAGAGCTAGTCTTAGCGCCAATCGTCAAAGCTACACCCTCTAACTTAGCGGCCAAAGCCTGAGCATCTTCCTTGATCTTAGCCAATTTGTGGGCACGTTGCTTCAAGTTCTCAGCCAATACTTTCTTAGCAGACTCTGAAGCGATCACTGCCTTACCCGTGGGGATTAGAAAGTTACGTCCGTAACCGTCTTTTACTGTTACGATATCGTCTTTGTAGCCTAAATTCACTACATCTTCTTTCAAAATAACTTGCATATTCTGTCTCCTCTTAATTAATTATTTCATCAAATCGGTTACGTAAGGAAGCAAAGCCAAGTGACGAGCACGCTTTACAGCCTGAGCCACACGACGTTGGAACTTCAAGGAAGTACCAGTGATACGACGCGGAAGGATCTTACCTTGCTCGTTCAAGAACTTCTTCAAGAATTCAGGATCCTTATAATCGATATACTTGATACCGTTCTTTTTGAAACGGCAATATTTTTTCTTCTTAACGTCTACTGAAGGCGGAGTTAAATATCTGATTTCTGATTGAGTTGCTGCCATAATTAATTATTCTCCTTTACTGTTTCTTTAGATGATTTCAGATTTCTTCTCTTAGCTGCATATTCTGCGGCATACTTGTCTTGACGGAAAGTCAAGAAGCGGATCACACGCTCGTCACGACGGAAGTTCAACTCCAACGTAGCGATAACACTCGGATCTGCCTTGAATTCAACCAACTGGTAGAAGCCTGTTGTCTTCTTGTCGATAGGATAAGCTAACTTGCGCAAGCCCCAGTTCTCTTCATTCACGATCTCAGCTCCTTGAGCTTTCAGAAGGTTCGTGAATTTCTCTACCGCTTCCTTCATCTGAGCGTCAGACAAAACGGGAGTCAAAATGAAAACGGTTTCGTAATTGTTCATAAAACGCTGTTTAATATTGATTAATAAAAAATTTTGCGGTGCAAAGGTAGTGATTATTTCGTAACTGACAAACAAATACATATTATTAAAAAGAAAAAACTTTCGCTTAACCTATTTTAATACAAAAAAAAATCCACACCCACTCATTCGGGATTCTTTTTGCCCGTCTAAAGGTAAAAACATTTTCTTGACATAAAAAGAAAAGAACCGTATCAACAAAACAAGAATTCATTTCTTGATTCCATTAATACGGTTCTCCAATCCTAATTTTTACCAACACACAATATTTACACAAGTTCTTTTTTCCATGCAATCTCGACTCCTTCTTTTTGAATCCATTGCTGGAAATCCGTTAGCATATTCTTATCGCTGCGAATAATACGAGCGGATATTTGCTTTTTACTGGCATAGGTAATTAATAAACCTACAGCTTCTCCTATTCCCCACTCTACTGGATGGGTACGATAACACCCATTTGTTATGTGAGTCGTCCCTATATTTTTACATGCAGGGAACAAATTATTTACCCGCTGTGGTAATAAAGCACCTAACGGTATTTGAAAACGAAGAGAGTTGAAATCTATATAATTGTCTCCTCCACAAGAAGGATGCAAATCTATATGATAATAACCAATACCAACACTATCATAAAATGCAGCAGCAGTTGTTTCTCCTGATATCAACTTCCTATTCTCTTCGCCCACATGCTCCTCTAAAATTCTAAATTCCGCTTTAATGCGGCGTGACTCCCTTATATAAGGATATTTAGCCATTCCATCTTTCGTACCAAGCAAATTTTTACGGAGCCTTAATCCCTTCCAACCAACACCACCATCTGGTCGTGGGGCTTCAGTCTGTAGCCAATATAACAATGAAAGATTCAAAGCTTTTGCGGCATCCACATGCTTCTGAAATTCATTCTCGGGCACATCTATAATATTCCCTAACATATAATCATTCTGAGGCCAATTAACAAGAGTCGTGCTCCCTTGGTAAGTACCTGGAAGAAAATTATGCTGATCTATAATTCTACGATACATCCAAAAGTTAAAAGCATCCGTTGGTGTTCCATCAGGAATACAGACGGCATGATTAGGTTTTAATGTAGATGGTGTCGGATAGGTCATACTCAACAATTTACCCGGCCATGCAGGAGTTAAATTTGGTATATAGTTAGCCCAAAACGTATAATTATCTGGCTTATCGATTGTCCAATCTTCTCCCGGTATGTATTCCATCGCAAAACAAACAGTAAAAGCCTGATTATTCAAAGGATTTGACTGCTTAGCAGCATGCAGCTCTTTTGTATCTTCTTGCGACTCCGAACCTGTTACATATTCAGTCTTCGTCAGTGGTAGTAAATCACCACACTCTGTCGCATCCACAAAATAGGGAGCGGTCAAGGTTACAAGTTCTCCATTTTGTCTATCTCGTACAGTAACAGCTAACACTTCATCTCCCTGCACATCGGAACTTTGAGCCTTATGATTTAACAAAATTTGTAATTTTCCCGCACTAACATAAGGCATTAGCATTTCCATCAAGACCTCCACAGAAACCATCGGTTCATGGCATATTTTAGATACACCACCATTACCCGGATTTAAATATGGATTATTACGAGCCGCCTCTGTTAAATGATAATGATACCGATAAAAATCACGTATTTTATTTCTATACATTCGATAAGATGCGGTAGCTCCACCAGACTCAATCCATTTATGTTCGTCTGGCGGTACACCTTGCTGGGAAACCTGTCCACCAATCCAATCCGTTTCTTCCGTAAGAATTACATTCATACCATTTCTACAAGCGGCTAACGCAGTCGCACAACCGCCCATTCCTCCTCCAACAACCACAATATCAGCTTTCATTTCCTCTACTTTCGCTCCTCCTTCAATCGGCATGGAAGAGGAAATCTTATTCCCTTTTTGGCAAGCTGTCACAAGAGGAAGCAAAAGCGAGCTTCCTCCTGTCAATAAACTATAAGTCAAAAAATCTCGTCGTTTCATATTTTAATACCCTTTATTTTGAACTAATTTAGGATTACGATCCAATTCTTGTTGAGGAATAGGCCATAACTCAAATTTAGAATCCCAATAACGATTTGCGTCCCTTACTTTCAATTTCTCTTTATAAGACTCATAATCAGGAATATCATTTAAATCATGACGATCCGATTTCTTAAAATTAGGAATATCGGTCTCGGACAAACCTTTATAACGAATTTCCTCGATAGGACGGCCATACATCGGTTTCTCATTTTCTAAATCCCCAATACCCCATCTTCTCATATCGATCAGATGCAATCCTTCAATAGCGAATTCTACTTTACGCTCTCTTCTTACTAATTGACGCATTTTCTCTATATTTCCGATTCTATCAGCCGATACATTGGGCATCCCTACACGATTCCGTACTTGATTGATAGCGTCATAAACACTCTGATCCAACTCCCCTAGTTCAATCTTCGCTTCCGCATAACCAAGTAAGATTTCCGCATACCGCATGATTGGTACATTTTGACTTGTATAGCTAATATTTTGGGATGTTTCTTTACTATATTTAGCTATAATATAACCACACCCGGCATTGGTAAAACTAGCCCAAGCCGCAGCGCTATTTATATCATCATTATTTCTAACCTCCCATTCACCGGTCGTATAATTATATTGTTGTGTCTCGTCATCATAGGCATTGATAATAACGGTATTCAAAGAACCATTATTACAAGTAGCTGTATCTCCATGCATCCATAAAGTAGCCTTGAAACGAGGATCCCTGTTCTTTTGTGGGTGATGTACATCATATAGTGGAGATTCATCAATACGTTTCCCATCTATACATTCATAAGTATCTGCCAACAGCATACTCGGATGTCGAGACGTTTGTCCTTGCATACGAGAGACAAAACCAAATCCAGTCCAATTCCTGTGAACATTCGTACCATCAACATTATAGATCATCTCCAAAATCATCTCGTTTCGGACATCTGCTTTCGCCTGTCCTTCCACGACAAACAAATCCTCGTAGTTCAATGCTAGCAAACGTTTCCCGATCACTTTTGAGGCTGCTTCAGCGGCTATTTTAAAATATTCAGTACTTTTTCCTCCGAAATCTAAACTCCCCCCTAATAAAGCCATACGATTGATAAGACCATACGCAAATGATTTATCAACACGTCCTCTATCCATTGCGATCCAATCTAGATATTCGGTAGCTTCATTACATTCGTTTATAATAAAATCCAATATTTTAACCCTTGATGTTTTTTCCACCTCATACTGATCGGAAGTGGGAGGTTCTGTATAAAAAGGCACATCCCCCCATAAAGCGATTAACAGATAATAATAATACGCTCTTAACACACGAACCTCCGATACATACTGTAAAGACTTCTTACTAAGATCATCCATATTCGGCTTCACACCTGTTAAAAATGCGTTTGCTCTCGCTACGTTCGTATAAAGTTGGGACCAGAATTTAAGTATATCGCTGTTATCCGCATTTAAACCACCTCCCGCACCAATCGTCGTATTCTCATTTCTTTCCAGAGCTAGCCCTGTATAAAAATCAAAGATTGTCGTATGGGCGAGTTCTCCTACAACCTGCATATATAAGTTCGAATATACACCAGTTGCCCCTTCTCTGATTGCGTTCTCATTTGTATAAAATCCCTCGTTTGTGTAAGACGGATTCGTATCTTCCACATCCAAAAAATCACTGCATGATATATTAATAAAAACAAGTAACACGCAAATCGTATAAATGAATCTGTATCTTTTCATAACCTTTCCTTTAAAATTTTATATCGACACCAAATGTATAAACCTGAGTAACCGGATAATAAGATGATACATCACCTTCAGGATCATATCCTTTATATCCTTTTGCTATTGTGAGTAGATTTTGGCCGCTTAGATAAAATCGCACATTACTAAGCCCTGATTTACCTAATATATTCTTAGGCAATGAATAACCTACACTCACGTTCTTTAAACGCATATAAGCCCCACTCTTTACCCAAAAAGAAGAAGGAATATTATTCATGTTTCCTCCGCCTGAACCATCAATCAATAATAGAGGATATTCTGCATTTCGATTCTCTTCAGACCAAGAATCCAACTGATGTTCGTAAACAGTACCTCCCATCCAAAACGGCCTCGCTCCTGCTCCGTTAAAGAATATATCCCGTTTACCCACTCCTTGTAAAAATACATTAAAGTCAAAGTTATTCCATTCCGCACCTAGATTCAGACTAAAAGAATAACGTGGTTGTGGATCACCGATAATCGTACGATCCGCATCTGTTATCTGGCCATCAGGTACCCCTTCAGGGCCACTAATATCCTTATATTTTATATATCCGGGCTTTACATTATCTTTATTATTCCCATAAACTGGATAGTTATTAATCTCCTCTTTAGACTGGAAATATCCATCAGCCACATATCCATACCAAGAACTTATAGGGAATCCCTCTTGTGTCGTATTATTATCATTAATATACTTATTTCCATACAGATCCGTCACCTCATTTTTTACATCGGATAACATAGCCCTAATGTTATATTTCACTTTTCCTATCCGATCATGCCACATCACGCTTAAATCCCAACCGTTATTTCTCATATTGCCCGCATTCTCCCATGGAGAAGTCAAACCAACCGCATAAGTCACGGGAAATTGTTGCAACATATCGCTAATTTCACGGATGTAATAATCAAACGTCACATCCAAACGGGTATTAAAAGCGGTAATATCCAATCCAAAATCAAACTGCTGTGATTTCTCCCACGAGATTTCAGGATTAGACAACGCATTGGAATAAATTCCTGTAGTATAATTTTTACTATCTCCAAACCAATACGAGGCATCCAAGGCTAATACAGACGCATATGGATAATAGTCCTTGAGGTCTTGGTTTCCTAAAGAACCATACGAAGCACGGATCTTCAAATTATCAATCGCATCTTTTAATGGATCGAAGAAATGTTCCTCTGATATTCGCCATCCAATAGACACTGAAGGAAAAAATCCCCAGCGATTTTTAGCAGTGAACCTTGATGAGCCATCGTAACGTCCGGTAAGTTCGATTAAATATTTGTCCGCAAAAGTATAATTAAAGCGAGCGAAATATGACATCATAGTCAATTTAGAACTATTGCCATTAACCATAGAAGAAGAGGCATCCCCATGATTCATTTCCTCGTAGCCATCATAGTAATAATTATTACGTGAACCACCAAACGACTTATTTTTGAACTCATCGGTTTGAAATCCCAAAAAGCCCTTAAAATAATGCCTTTCATTGAAAGTATTTTCATAAGTCACCTGAGCGTTAAACTGGTTCTTAATTAACTGATACCACTCCTCGTACCTAGATTTAGTCGTAGGATAAGTCATGATAAAATTACCACCTTCATAAGTATCATAGGTATTCTGAAACTTATCTTGTTTATTCTCATACCGCCTGCTGGCATAACTGGCCAAGATCTCCATACCTTTGATTGGTGTCAAAGCGAGAGTTCCTTTTACATCTATATCATTATTATCTACAACCTTAACCCCACCATCAATCGCTTGCGCTAACGGATTGATACCATTTTGGCCATTTCCCCAAGTTCCATCATTATTAACAGCCCCAAAAAGAGGTGTAAAACGCAACGTACTATTTATAATATTATTTGTTCCACTCGTCGGGTCTTTTTGAATGCTTCTACGGATATTCAGGTTTAAACCCGCCCTAAGCCACTCTGTTAGCTTAACGTCCGTGTTTGAACGAATAGCAGTACGTTTGAACGAATTATTTGGTATTAAACCATCCTCATAATTATAGGAAGCATTGACAAATGTCTTTAACACATCACTACCACCACTAACACTAAGTGAATGATTGTGTGTTAACGTGATTTCATCAAATACTAGATCTTTCCAATTCGTATCATACCTATGAATATTATCTGCCCCAGAAGTCTTATAGGCATTAATTACCTCTTCCGAATATTGAGGGGCTTGATTATTATTAACGCACGCTTGATTGATAGCCTCCATATAAGTGACCGCATCTACGGGATTAGGAGTCGAGGTAGGCGTACGAAATCCTACATAACCATTATAAGAGACCGATAATTTATTTTCTTTAGCCCTTTTGGTTGTCACCAAAATGACACCATTAGAGGCACGAGATCCATAGATCGACGCTGATGCAGCATCTTTCAATACAGAGACAGACTCTATCGCATTCATATCGACAGAGTTCATATCCCCCTCAACCCCATCTATCAATACCAAAGGCTCACTATTCGAATTGATCGATCCCGTTCCTCGGATTTGGATGGAGGCCGTCGCTCCCGGAGCTCCGGAACTTTGGGTAACAACCATACCCGGTATCAAGCCTTGTAAGGCTTGAGATGAACTGGAAAGGTTTCGCTTCGTTAAATCCTGACTAGAAATACTTTGCACCGCTCCCGTCAGATTTACCTTCTTTTGTGTTCCATATCCAACAACGACCACCTCGTCTAAAGCTTGCGTATCCTCGCCAAGTTTAATGGAGAAATCGGTCTTTCCTAAGACCGATAATTCTTGCGTATTATAGCCGATATATGAGACTTGAAGAGTAGCATTACCGCTTACCTCTAACGTGAATTTTCCATCAATATCAGTGATAGTTCCGTTTGCAGTCCCCTTCTCCACAACATTTGCACCAATCACAGGGATACCTTGGTTATCGACAATCACACCCGATACTCTTTTTCTGTCTTTCGTGGTATCATCCGCTTTCTCCGGTACAATAAGTATGTAATTTCCATTTGTCTTATATGTGTACCCCGTATTCTTTAACAATTGCGATAAGGCCAACAAGACTTCCATTTCTTTTTGATCCATCAAGACCTTTCTCGACACATCCAATTGACTATCATTATAGGCTATCTTATAAGTCGAGACTGACTCTAGTTTCTCAAATGCTTGTTTTAAAGAGATAAAACCGTCATGAAATGTCACTTTTTGCGCATCAATAGGCAAACTCCGAACCATAGCAAGACTCAAACAAAGAATAGTGATACATATAGATTTATTCCTGTTCATGCGATATTAGATTTTTTAGTTAAACATTTATATTTCCTTCTATAGTACGTACTCGTTATTAGGACAAGGAATACGAAGGATACACCTAACAGAACAAAGTTAACAAATGTAAAACGCAGAACATTGAGTAATAGAAATTTCAAATGGACACAAACACCAAACTGTTTATCGAAAGCTCGTATCTATTGTTCAGCTCGACAAACAAACAGTGAGATAAAGTTTTTACTTCTAATTGGTAAACACACTCGTTTCTATATATACTTTCACTTTTAAAAGAAGACTAAGAAATATACATTTTAATCAATATAGACTCCATCCTCTTTGATCTGATACTCTAAACCAGGTACTATCTCCTTGAGCAGCATCATGATGTTCACCAATGACTCATTCTTATTGAAATGGATCGTAAGCCGGTTGGAATGATAAGCGGAGGTACGCAAATGCACCTTCACATTATAGACACGTTCCAAGGTTTTTAAAATATCCTCGAAAGAATCGTTGTTAAACAACAAGCCTCCCTCTTTCCATGCCGAGTAATCCGAGCCCACCACCTGCCGCACGTCCACCTTTCCCCGGGAAGGGATGTAGACAAGCTGCTCGTTAGGACTCAATATACATGGAGCCACCGAGGGATCATCAGGAAGGATCTTCAAGGAACCTTCCTCCAAGGTTGTCGTTATCTTCTCTTGGTCCGAGTAAGCGGATAAATTGAACTCGGTACCCAACACTTGTACCCGCATCGCTTTCGTCCGCACAATGAAAGGTTGCTCAGGACGTTTTCGCACCTTGAAATATCCCTCTCCCACCAGATAGATCTCTCGCTTATCCCCGATAAAGTCGGATGGATAAAGCAGCAAGGTACCGGAATTCAACCAGACCTCGCTACCATCGGGCAAGGTGATCCGCTCCCGCTTGCCGGAAGGTACGAACCGCTCCATAAAAGCGAGCTGCCTGACATCCCGTGCGTCTCTATATAGATAATAAGAAACACCCAACGACAACAAAGGGATCAGCCAGATAGCGGCGATACGCACCCATGCCGGGATACGCAGACAGGGACGGGGCCTCACGTCCAATGTATTCTCCAACCGGGCGAAAGCCATCTCGCTTCGTTTATCCGCCTCCGGAAAACCGATCTCATTCCAGATCTCCCGTAAAACCTCTTCCTTTTCCCGTTCGTCTCCCGGCTCCGCCAATCGTTGATGTACCCGATCCACCATCTCCCCGGAGAACGAATGATGGAAAAAGTATTTTAATATCTTTTTTATAGGACTCATTCCTGCTTTTCTATTTTATCTTGTTTATAGGACCTACTTTTCTCACTTCACCCTCAATTCATTAACATATCATAACAAGAAGGAAAGTCAATACTACGTTCCGCAATTCCCTTAACGCTAGATTCAAATGTTTTTCTACGGTCTTTTTTGAGAGTTGTAAATTCTCGGCGATCTCTGTGTTCGACAATCCCTCATTACGGCTCATCCGGTAGATCATCCTCCGCTGTGGCGGCATGGTCTCTACAATCATATCCACCAACAATCGCAAATCCTTAGCGACTAAATCCTCATAAGGCGTACTTCGCTCCTCGTCTTCCTCCGAAGCACTCTCCAAGCTCACGAGATTCACCCGGCGGGATTCGATATAATTGAACGCCGTATGCTTCGCCAGCACATAGAGGTAGGAACCGAACGTCCTCACTTCCGTGAAACGACTCCGATGCGTCCAAAGCTTTAGGAAAATCTCTTGGGTCAAGTCCTCGGCATCACTCTCGGACTTCACGAGTCCCAGCACGAAATAATAGACTTTCAGATGGTAACGCATGAACAATTCCCGGAAAGCGGTATGATTTCCAACGGCAAATTGTTCTAAAATGGATTTTTCATCTGTCATCTCGATTAACTCCTTTCACGATACGGTGGGAGCAAATAAAGTAATAATAACCGGCCGTAAGAACGTTTTTTTGTTAATAAACACAAAATTGAAAGGAATCCACTGTATATCAAGCCCTCCCTTCCCGAAGATTTAAGGCTTCTAAAGGCATTCTTTAGCCGTTTTTTCCGTACCTATTCATCTTCTACCATCCGTTGTATGATCATCCACCAACTGTTAGAAGATCATGCAACGGATGATGGATGATCATACAACAGATGATAGAAGATGAAAGTCTACGCTCGAAATCCTTTAAATGTAGGTTTCTTTCGCCTAATGTGTGATGAAGAATCGCTTACCGCTTCCTTATGTTCTTTTTTTTGTCTAAGTTTGTTCCTTCAATGACATTCAATATGTATTGGTTACATCATTCTATCAATTTACTCAAGATCGTGCCCTTTTTGGGTGGTTGGTTATCCGACCGGTTGCTGGGAGACCCGGAAGGTTGGCCCCATCCGATCGTATGGTTTGGCAAAGCGATCAGCGCCGGAGAGAAAGCGTTGAATAAAGGCTCCGAGCGGGCCCTAAAAGGCGGCATACTGGCAGTCGTGCTTATCCTTGGCGTGTATTTAATCTGCGAGCGAATATTATCGTGGGCTTGGATCATACATCCGCAGTTCAGTGGGTTGCTGACGGCTGTCGGCGTATTTTATTGCCTATCCGGAAAGACGCTTATCAAGGAAGTGAAGGCGGTGTTCGAGGCCGTGGACCGTAGCACGGAAGAAGGACGGCGGCAAGTGGCACGGATCGTGGGGAGGGATACCTCGAACTTGTCGCCGCAAGAGATACGGGCGGCGGCGTTGGAGACCTTGTCCGAGAACTTAAGCGACGGCGTGATCGCCCCGATGTTTTGGTTTGCCCTGCTGGGGTTGCCGGGGATGATGGCTTACAAGATGGTGAATACACTGGACTCGATGATCGGTTATAAGAATGAACGTTACCTTGAGTTCGGACGGATAGCGGCGCAAATCGACGATATCGCCAATTACATCCCGGCCCGCCTCACGGCCTATTTGATGTTGCTGGTCTCCAATAATTGGGGGAAAAGGGATTTCGTACGGCGTTTCGGCCCTGAACACGCAAGCCCTAATTCCGGTTATCCAGAAGCGGCCTTGGCGGCGGTCTTGGACTGCCAGTTCGGGGGGACGCACGATTATTTCGGCAAACCGGTGGAGAAGCCTTATATCGGGACGAACGCGAGGCCTTTCACGACCGAGGATATGCGTATCGCCATTCAAGTGAATAGCAATACGGAACTGTTGATGGGTGTGATCGTCACCCTTATTTTACTAATAATATAATATTAATAATATGGAAATTAGATTAAACAAACTGATAAGCGAAGCCGGTGTTTGCTCACGCCGGGAAGCAGACAATTTCATCGAGATGGAACGGGTAACCGTAAACGGCAAGCAACCGCACGTAGGCCAGAAGGTCACGGCGGAGGATGTCGTATTGGTGGACGGTGAACGCTTGAATGTAGAGAAATATATCCGCCTGCAAGAGGAGGAGAAAAAGGAGGTGCAGCAAGAAAAAGAATTACTCGGCACGCTCCGGAAAGCGAAACCCGAGAACAAGGGAGGCCGTGAAGGCGCTAAAATGGAGAAGTTCGGAAAGTTCAATAAATACGCTGCCGCCCGTAAGGCGCAGAAAGAGGGAGGCTGGAAATCCAAGACCGCCAAGCTTACCGACGAGGAGAAGTTATTGCGGGATGCCTTACGCCCCAAGTTCGGAAAGGCACTGAGCAAATCGGCGGTGGCGCAGCGGATCGCCGCCAACCCGAAATCGGCCGCCCTTCGGAAGACGAGCAAGAACAATCCGATCAACAAGGCTAAACGTGCCGCCCACCGGAAAAACAGGAATCACGAAGGCGATGAGTAAGAAAGTGATCTTAGTGACTGGAGGACAGCGGTCCGGCAAGAGCGGATACGCACAGAGGCTCGCCTTATCGCTGTCGCCCAACCCGGTTTACCTAGCTACCTCCCGCATCTGGGACGAGGAGTTCCGGAAGCGGGTGGAACGCCACCAGCGAGACCGTGGACCCGAGTGGACCAATATAGAGGAGGAGAAATACTTGAGCCGCCACGATCTTACCGATCGTGTCGTGGTGATCGATTGCGTAACCCTTTGGGGGACAAATTTCTTCTTCGACAATCAAAGCGACGTGGAATTATCCCTCTCCCTCCTCAAAGCGGAGTTCGATAAACTCTCCCGGCAAGATGCCTACCTGATCTTCGTGACGAACGAGCTGGGTATGGGAGGCGTGCCGATAGACGAGGTGCAACGTAAATTTACCGATATGCAAGGCTGGCTCAACCAATATATCGCCTCTAAAGCGGACGAGGTTGTCTTGATGGTCAGCGGAATCCCCGTCAAGATCAAGGAATAAGAACAACGACTTATATAAAATACTACTATCATGATACAATTTCACATCGAGGCCCCGGACAAAGGGCTGGAGGCCGCTTTACAAGACAAGATCGATAATCTGACAAAGCCGAAAGGCTCATTGGGAACGCTCGAGGCGCTCGCCCTGCAAGTGGGATTGATCCAGCAAACCTTATCGCCTGTCTTGCGTCATCCCGTGAACGTAATCTATGCATCGGATCACGGCATCGCCGACGAGGGCGTAAGCAAATCTCCCAAGGAGGTAACTCGCCAAGTGATCCATAATTTCTTGAACGGAGGAGCGGGAGTTTGCTACCTTGCCCGCCAGCATGGTTTTGAGTTGAAGATCGTGGATGGCGGCGTGGATTTCGATTTCCCCGTTATCCCCCAACTTATCGACCGCAAGGTGCGCAAGGGAGGAACCCGTAACTTTCTTCACGAGGCGGCCATGACCGTGGAGGAGATGGAGAAAGCCCTTCAATACGGAGCCGATATCGTGACGGATTGTTACAACGAAGGCTGTAACGTGATCAGTTTCGGAGAGATGGGTATCGGGAATACGGCGGCTTCCAGCATGTGGATGACTTGCCTCACGCAAATCCCATTGATCGACTGTGTGGGGGCCGGTAGCGGACTGGACAGCGAAGGCGTACGGCATAAATACAACGTACTGAAACGCTCGTTGGAGAATTACAAAGGGGATGGAAGCGCCTTGGATGTAATGCGCTACTTCGGAGGGTATGAGATGGTTATGGCTGTAGGAGGCATGTTGCGTGCCGCCGAACTGAAGATGATTATCCTCGTGGATGGTTTTATCATGACGAATTGCGTATTGGTGGCTTCCCGCTTATATCCGGAAATGCAATCGTATTGCGTATTCGGGCATTGCGGCGACGAGGCCGGACATAAACGGATACTGGATTTCTTGGGGGCAAAAGCATTGCTCGATCTAGGGCTACGGCTGGGAGAAGGTTCCGGCTCGGTATGCGCTTACCCGATACTCGACTCCGCCGTTCGCATGATCAACGAGATGCATAGTTTCAAGCAAGCGGCAATCACTAAATATTTCTGATATGTTGCGGATACTCGCTGCGTTTATATTCTTTACTCGGTTACCGTTCTGGCGGTTGGCGGAGGTTCCGGCGGCCTGTTTCAAGAATATCGTGAGCCATTGGGCGTTGGTCGGTTGGCTGACGGCTGGTTTGTCGGTATTGGTCTTGTACGCTACCTCCTTGATTCTTCCGCCATCCGTGGCGATCTTATGCGCCATGATTACCCGATTGCTGATAACCGGCTGCCTGCATGAGGACGGGCTGGCGGATTTCTTCGACGGTTTCGGCGGCGGCACGAGCCGGGAACGCATATTGGCGATCATGAAAGACTCGCATATAGGTAGCTATGGGGTAATCGGACTGATTTTCTACTTCGGACTGTTCTACCTACTAGTAAGCAGTCTCCCGATCGAGCTAGCGGGATGTGCCATACTGGCTGGAGATCCTTTTTGCAAAGGCGTCTCCAGCATGATCATCAATCGCCTGCCTTACGCAAGGAAAGAGGAGGAAGCCAAGAACAAGACCGTATATAGCCGAATGACCTCTCGAGAATATGTATTTAGCATCATTTGTGCTTTCTTACCGTTATTATGGCTTCCCCAACCTGTTTACTTACTAGCGGGTATATTCCCGGTTATTACTTGGTACTTCCTCACCTCTTTCATGAAGAGAAAGATACAAGGATATACGGGAGACTGCTGTGGAGCGACTTTTCTTCTTTGTGAGTTAAGCTTCTATATGGGTTTCGTGATCATCTATCAAACTATATAATTATGGAGATTTATTTAATCAGACATACCTCTGTCGATGTTCCCGCCGGCTACGCCTACGGGCAAACCGATGTTCCATTGAAACCGACCTTCGAGGAAGAGGCGGAAGAGGTAAAAAAAGGCTTGAGCGATCATACGTTCGATAAGGTTTGGACAAGTCCCCTTACCCGCTGCGTGCGCTTAGCTAATTATTGCGGCTTTCCGGAGGCGGAAAGAGAAGACCGTATCAAGGAGGTGAATTTCGGGGAGTGGGAAATGAAGTCATGGAATGAGCTATCCTCCGATCCCCGCTCAGAGGCTTGGTTTAAGGATTGGGTTAATAACCCGACTCCAAATGGTGAATCCCTACAAGATCAATACGACCGGGTTAGCGACTTCTTGAATGAGCTTCGCAAAAGCGGGCTGCAAAAGGTATGCCTGTTCGCGCATGGCGGGGTATTGACTTGTGCCCGGGTCTACGCTGGCGAATATCCTTTGCAAGACGCTTTTAAGAACGTACCCTCTTACGGGGCTATCGTAAAATTAGTGCTGGATTAACCAAAATCCGGCACATTTCGAAAGGATAAGATGCGGCCACGCCACATCTCTACAACGGCTGGTGTATATACCAAAAAAAGGAGCCAATCTTTCGACTGACTCCTTTCACCTAAGACGGCGGCTACCTACTCTTCCACTGTTACGCAGTACCATCGGCGTGACGAGGCTTAACTTCTCTGT